>Ga0335396_10000638_pt1 | contig 47855 bp, 50 predicted proteins | sample FRY02_FD_205743 | JGI IMG/M metagenome (GOLD analysis project Ga0335396, IMG submission 205743) | Freshwater microbial communities from Lake Fryxell liftoff mats and glacier meltwater in Antarctica - FRY-02 (spades assembly) (version 2) | ecosystem: Environmental > Aquatic > Freshwater > Ice >...
GCAATTTCGGCAACTGAAGCGATCGATCATCCGCAACGTTCAATGCTGACCCAGGCTCTGCGCGGTGAAGGCGATACAACTCCTGTTTTACAAATGTATACCGCTAAAAAAGGTGATCGATACTTATTGTGTAGCGATGGTTTGTCTGGTGTTTTAACTGAAAAAGAGATCAAAATAGGGTTGAAAAAATCCGACAAAGATGAGGCCGTTAAGTTTTTAGTTGATGCCACCTATATCAATGGTGCCCCCGATAACGTCACAGTTTTAATTGCTGATATCGTGCAAGAAGAAAGTACCCAACCCCAACTATTAGGAGCAGCTCATGAATAAGCAGCTGCTCGGTGGTCGCTACCAACTTGGCGAAATGATTGGTACTGGCGGAATGGCCGATGTATTTGTCGCCGAAGATATTCGCTTATCTCGTAAGGTGGCCGTTAAAGTTTTGCGCAGTGATTTAGCTCGCGATCCATCCTTTGTGGCACGGTTTAGAAAAGAAGCGTTAGCTGCCGCAGGTTTAAATCATCCTGGGATCGTTGCCGTTTATGACTCAGGTGAAGAACCAGCGCCATACATTGTTATGGAGTTAATCTCTGGACACACTTTGCGAGAGTTAATTCATAAAGGTGAGCGCATACCACTTCAGCGTGCGATTGAAATAGGTGAAGGAGTTTTAGCAGCGCTGGAATATTCACATCACAGTGGAATTGTTCACCGCGATATTAAGCCAGCTAACATCATGATTACAGATCATGGCGATGTAAAGGTGATGGATTTTGGAATCGCTCGTGCGTTGGCAGATTTGGGTGCGACGTTAACTAGTACATGGAATGTAGTTGGCACTGCCCAGTACTTATCACCTGAACAAGCGTTAGGTGAGACGGCCGATCTACGAAGTGATATTTATTCTACGGGTTGTTTGTTATATGAAGTACTGACTGGCAAACCACCATTTACTGGTGAAACTCCAGTCTCAATCGCATTCCAACATGTTTCAGGAGTAATCGCACTTCCTAGTTCCATTGTTCCCGATCTACCAGCAGGAATCGATACTTTGTTGTCTGTTGCATTAGCTAAAAACCCGGATGATCGATATCAGTCGGCTGGCTTAATGCTGGATGATCTTTATAAAATTAAAGCTGGCCAAGTTGTTACAACAAAGATTGCTAAGCCACCGATTTCTCGTCGTAAAGTTGTAATTAGTGCGGTAAGTGCCTTAGTTGCAGTTGCAACAATGATTGCCGGCCTAGTGTTTTTACGCCCAGCAACTAACCCAGCTTCTTTGCCACAACTACCCAATGTTGTTGGTTTAAATCAACAAGAAGCCCAGGCACTATTAAGTGATTATGTTGTAACTATTACGCGTGCACCTGATGGTCGAATTCCAAAAGATCGAGTAGCAAGTCAAATTCCATTGGCAACGACCCGTGCCCAAAAAGGATCCGGTGTTGTGTTAACTATTTCAGATGGGCCCGGAAACACTGTCGTGCCAATTGACTTAGTAGGAATGTCCTTAATCGATGCACGCACCACTTTAACCAGTGTTGGTTTATTAGTTACATCCACTCAAGCTATTCCCTCGGATGAACCACAAGGAACAGTATTAAAAGTAACGCCAGAGCCTGGTTCAACCATCACTGCTGGTAGTGGCGTAGTTTTACAGATCGCTAGCGGACAGATTTTAGTTCCAGCACTTATTGGAACTGATGCATTGCAAGCTAAAACTATTTTGGTGCAAGCCGGCTTTTTAGTAAATGAAGTTCAGGGCTACGACGCTAATCAGCCAATTGGTGTAGTCATCCGACAAGCACCCGATGCTGGTGTAACTCAAACTATTGGTAAGTCAGTAACTATTACCGTTAATAAGGCGCCGTAAAACTAATTTCGGCTGCTTGATACAACTGGCGATAAACCAACTGCTTTTTCGCGAGCGCTGATATCACCACACATCACTAACCAGTTAGCTAACATCTGATGTCCGTGTTCAGTTAACACTGACTCTGGATGAAACTGCACTCCTTGAATCGGTAAGGTTTTGTGTTGGATCGACATTACTAAATCTGATTCAGTGCTTCCGGTTATCTCTAAAACATCTGGCACTGAATCTTTTTCAATACATAATGAGTGATAACGCGTTGCCGTAAATGGAGATGGCACATCGTTAAGTACACCTTCTTGATTGTGATAAACCAAAGAAGTTTTTCCATGAAGTAATTCGGGTGCGCGCGAAACTGTGGCACCAAAGGCAACACCAATTGCTTGATGTCCTAAACAAACACCAAAAAGTGGGATTGAATGTTCGGCGCAGTACTTAATCATTTCGATAGAGACTCCGGCGCGCTCTGGAGTTCCGGGTCCTGGTGAAATTAAAACACCGTCATATTTACTGGCTTGATCAGCTGTGATTTCATCATTTCTTACAACGGTGCAACTGGCGCCTAACTGCTGTAAGTACTGCACCAAATTAAAGACAAATGAGTCATAGTTATCGATCACCAGGATTGAGGTCGCGTTAGTGCTCATAGGAGCATTCTTGCTCATGGTGTATCTTTCATGCATGCCTAAATCAAAGCTCCGCAAGAAGGTTGAAGAGCAGCGCGCTCATTCCCAAGATGTTGTCGCTCATAATCCAGCTGCTCCAATGGAAAGCCCAAAATGGCTTGCTCCAACAATGGTCGCGTTCTTTCTGATCGGCTTGTTCTGGATCGTGACGTACTACGTCTCCCAGACCGAGTATCCAGTTCCTGGAATCGGTGCTTGGAACATGATCGTTGGCTTTAGTTTTATCGGTGTTGGTTTTTCACTCGCCACTCGCTGGCGCTAAAACAACTCGGTTAAAAATCTCGCTGCCGAGTAGTACAGCGGTATTCCAAGAATTAAATTAAATGGAAAAGTCACGCCCACACTAGCCGTTAAAGCTAATCCAAGATTTGCTTTCGGTAAAGCGATTGATACTGCTGCAGGTGCGGCGATATACGAAGCACTTGCGCATAAGACACCAAATACCGTTGCGCCTCCTATTGAAAAACCAGTAGCAGTTGCAATTGTTGTGCCCAGCAAACCACTAGTTATCGGAAATACAATTGCAAAAATACCTAGCGGCCAACCAACACTTCGAACTTCTTTAAAATTAGCACCAGCTGAGTATCCGAGGTGTAAAAGAAAGAGTGCTAAAAATCCACTGAGTAGTTCGATAAATAGAGGCGCCACTTTTTCATATCCTGATGAAGTTGTCAGAAAGCCAATAAGCGTTGCTCCAACAAGTATTAGGACGGTCTTACCAAAGATAACTTCTTTTAGAATCGCGGCCCAATGAACATCATTTGCCACACCTCTTGAACTAGCTAAGAAAATTCCAACAATAAGACCTGGAATTTCAATTAAAGTTAGAAGTGCTGGCGCGTATCCTTCAACGAAGATTCCATTACTTTCCATAAAAAGCAGCGCTGCCGAAAAAGTAACTAAGGATGTAGAGCCATAGTGCGCGGCAATCGAACCTCGATCAATTACCGATAACTTCTTAATTAAACCTAGCGAAAAGAAGGCGAGTGTTGCGACAAGAACACCGCTAACTAAAGTTGTTAGCGCCGGTTTAAGGAACTCGCCCAACCCCACCGATTTAAGGGAATAGCCACCTTTGAGGCCAATCCCAAAGAGTAAGTAAATTGAAATAAATTGATATGAAGACTCAGGTAGTTTTAAATTTCCCTTTACGCGTGAAGCTAAAAAACCAAGAATGAAGGCTAAAACCCCCACTGAGGTTAGATTTGAATAGGCAATAGACCATGCGCTCATGTCTTTATTATACATGCAAAACTATTCATGTATCAAATATCATGTATAGTTTTGCTATGAAATCTTTACGGAAGTGGACCTTTCTCTCTAACCACGCTCACGTATTAATCCAGATAGCTAGTAAATCGGATTTAAAAGTCCTTGAGTTGGCAGAGATAGTTGGCGTAACTGAACGAAGCACTCTTTCAATTCTTTCAGAATTAGAAAGTGATGGATATATTTCGATAGAGCGCGTTGGTCGACAAAATAAATACACGGTTAATTCTAAAAAGAAATTTAGGCATCCATCTGAAGCCGATTATTCAATCGGTGAATTGATTAAAATCTTTAAGTAAATGAGTTTTTTAGAAGGATACAAGGGTGGAAAAGTTTATCTGCCTACTTTGCATAAAAAAGGTGATTTATTAAATTCTGCATTTAATGATCGTTTGCAGATGAACGTCTTTGAGCTTTCGGTTGACACTGATTCGGTAGGAACTTTTTCAGGTGATATCAAGCGAAGTAGCACTGTTCACGAAACACTCTTAAAGAAAATCTCATTAGCTAGGCAAATAAGTGATGGTGATTTCTATGTTGCTTCAGAAGGTTCAATAGGCTCTGACCCGATAATTCCATTTTTTAATAGTGATATTGAGGAATTACTTTTCTTTGATGTAAAGAATAATCTTTTAATCTCAGAGCGAATTCGCTCATTTGAAATCGTAATCGCAACTGCTATTTATAATAAAGATTTTAAATTAAATTCATTTTTAGAACGTGCTGATTTCCCTAATCACAAGTTAATCATTCGATCCCAGACTGACCCCATTGGTGTTATTGGTAAAGGGATCGGTTCGGTAGAAACATTGCACGCTCTTCTTAAACAGGCTGTTCAGGATGGGTTAGATGATTTAGTTATCGAAAGTGATTTTCGAGCGCATTGCTCTCCCTCGCGCGCAAAAAACATACGTGAATGTGCCCAAAAACTCGTCGAACGAATCTCTTCGCTCTGCCCAGATTGTGAGCGCCCGGGTTGGGGTCAGGTTTCTACAATTAAAGGTTTACCGTGTTCAGAGTGCGGGGAGTTTAAAGAGGCGGCCGTAAGGGCTCTGCTCTTTGGTTGTGTTGCCTGCGAGTTCACAGCCGAGGGAGAAAGCCTAGCTACTTCCATTGATCCCGGTCAGTGCGATAGGTGCAACCCCTGAATTACATGGTTGTAATTCAATCCACAATGTGGGTAAAGGGTGTGGATAACTCTCTACTTCTTAGAGTTAAGGATTAACTGCGCCGTTACTAGACCGCCGATTAAACCTCCCAGGTGTGCCCGCCAATCAACACCACCTAATACAAAACCAAAGACAAAGTTCAAACCAATAATGAAAATAATGGATCGAATATCAACGCCGATCCGTTTGCCAACAATCACAATCGCGCCAAACAATCCAAAGACCGCACCCGAGGCCCCAACCGATGCACTGTAGGTTTCGGCGAAATAGGCCGAAGTAACTGAGCCGGTAAAGAGCGAGACAAAAAAGATAATCAGAAACTTATTTTTACCAAAAGCTTCTTCCAGCGGATTTCCTAAAACCATTAACGAGTACATGTTAAAACCCAAATGCATTAATCCACCGTGGGTTAGTGCCACCGTAAATAATCGATACCACTCGTTAGTTGCTTGCAGATATTCAAAGCTGGGCAAAAACAATTGGCTTTGCAATGATGGTATGAACATGGCCGCTAAATAAGCGGCACAAATTACTGCAATTAAAGAATAAGTTGCCGAGCGTTTAAGCGATGGAAACACTTGTGATGGTGATGTCAGTTGCTGGCTTATCTTGTGCGCCAGTCTTAGCTGTTGCAATCGCATCAACTACTGCCTGGCTAGCCGAATCCTTTACTTCACCAAAGATGCTGTGCTTACGGTTTAACCAAGTTGTTGGCGCAACGGTAATAAAGAACTGTGAACCATTTGTTCCTGGACCACTGTTAGCCATTGCCAAAATATATGGACGATCAAAAGTTAGTTCACCATGGAACTCATCAGCAAACTTGTAACCAGGTCCGCCAGTTCCGCGACCTAGTGGATCGCCACCTTGAATCATAAAGCCATCAATGACGCGGTGAAAAATTGTTCCGTCGTAAAGATTGGCCGTTGACTTACTTCCGGTATTTGGATCGGTCCACTCTTTTGCACCAGTTGCTAGTTCAACAAAGTTAGCAACTGTCTTTGGTGCTTGGTTTGGAAAAAGTTCGATGACGATGTCACCTAAAGTTGTATGTAATGTGGCCGTTGATGACATGGTTCGCTCTTTTCATTTAGGTAACGCGTGTAAATGGTGCGGAGTTAAAACTGTGTGGAGACCAGGGGAATCGAACCCCTAACCTCTGCCTTGCAAAGGCAGCGCTCTACCAATTGAGCTAGGTCCCCGTATTAGAACGGGTGGGCCCAGGTGGACTTGAACCACCGACCTCTTCCTTATCAGGGAAGCGCTCTAACCAGGCTGAGCTATGGGCCCGCTACAAAGATTTACTCTTCGGAGCAGAAGCGCAAGGTTACCTTGAACTTCGTTAACTCCCAAAATGAGTCTGAACTCGCTTTGGTTGTAAGGCCTACCACGTCAGGATGCGAACCATACTAACTTTTCGCGGAAATCTCATCTTCGCCGTTCTTGGTTACCGATAGCAGGCTCACACCTTCATCGAGATTGACCAAGCGAACACCCATGGAATCACGCCCGGTTTGGCGCACTTGCGCTGCTGGTGTTCTCATGACAGTTCCGGCCGAAGTAATCGCAAGGATTTCATCGCCATCACGTAGAACAAGTGCGCTAACAAGTGAACCACGTGAATTCTCATCGATCTTGGCCGCTTTAATTCCAATTCCGCCGCGGCCTTGTAAACGGTATTCATCAATTGGAGTTTTCTTTCCGTAGCCACCATCGGTTGCGGTAAAGACAAAAGAGTTTTGTGATTGTTCGGAATTAACCCGAGCCATCGCTAGTAAACTATCGCCGGCGCGAAACTTCATCCCGATCACACCACTGGTTGAACGACCCATCGAACGAAGTGATTCATCGTCGGCGGTAAAGCGCAATGACATTCCCTTTGTTGAAACCAGAAGTAATTCATCATCGGCGTTCACAAGTGATGCACTAACCACTTCGTCGCCAGGTTTTAAAGTGATAGCAATTAAGCCGCCGGTACGTGGTGAATCAAATTCAGAAAGTGGCGTCTTCTTTACTAAGCCGTTGCGTGTTGCTAGAACTAAGAATGGTGAAATTAAATAATCTTTTATGGATAATACTTGCGCAATTTTCTCATCTGGTTTAAATGCCATCAGGTTTGCCACGTGTTGTCCGCGGGCATCGCGACCAGCATCTGGAAGTTCGTGAACTTTGGAACGGTAAACCCGTCCTTGGTTAGTAAAAAATAATAGCCAATCGTGTGTTGACGCAACAAAGAAGTGATCAACTACGTCATCTTCTTTTAGCGCCGCGCCTTTAACACCGCGACCACCGCGACGTTGTGATCTATACAGTTCGGCCATAGTTCGCTTTGAATAACCACCGCGTGTAATAGTGACAACTACATCTTGATCTGGAATTAAATCTTCGGCGCTGAAATCACCTTCACTGGCGATAATCTGAGTCCGGCGCTCATCGCCATACTTTGCAACTAAGTCAGTTAGTTCAGTTTTAACGATTTCTCGTTGTTTGGCCGGGTTTACCAGGATCGTATTAAGTTCAACAATGTCAGCCATTAACCCGTCATATTCATCGTTAATCTTTTGCCGCTCTAGCGCTGCAATTCGACGCAACTGCATATCCAAAATTGCATTGGCTTGAATTTCATCAACCGCTAACAACTTCATCAATCCAGTGCGGGCCTCTTCTGGTGTTGTAGATGCGCGAATTAAAGCGATAACTGCATCAAGTGTATCTAGTGCTTTTAAATAACCCAACAAAATATGTGCGCGTTTTTCTTTTTCGGCTAACCGATACTTAGTGCGCCGAACAATTACTTCGATCTGGTGTTCGATATAAAAACGAATAAATTCATCTAATCGCAAAGTACGTGGAACGCCATCGACAAGAGCCAACATATTGCAGCCAAATGTGTCTTGTAGTTGAGTCTGCTTATAAAGATTATTTAGGATTACTTTTGGAATTGCCGCGTTTTGTAAAACAATTACTAAACGTTGGCCAAGGCGCTCATTACCTTCATCTCGCACATCGGCAATTCCTTTAAGTTTTCCATCTTTCACAAGTTCGGCGATTTTCAACGCTAAATTATCTGGGTTTACTTGATAAGGAAGCTCTGAGATAACTAAACATGTTCGCTTGTTAATCTCTTCTACTTGCACAACTGCGCGCATCGTGATCGATCCACGACCTGTGCGATATGCAGTTTCAATTCCAGTACGACCAACAATTAATCCCTTTGTTGGGAAATCTGGGCCTTTTACAATCTTGATGTATTCGTTAAGTAAATCTTCCTGCTTCATCTCTGGGTTTTCTAAAGCGTAAATAACAGCTTCGCCAATTTCGCGCAGGTTATGCGGTGGAATATTTGTTGCCATTCCAACTGCGATACCAGCGGAACCATTAACTAAAAGATTAGGTAGGCGTGATGGTAAAACTGTTGGCTCTTGCGAACGTCCGTCATAGTTCGGAATAAAATTGACGGTATCTTCATCGATATCGCGCATCATCTCCATGGCAAGTGGTGATAATCGAGCCTCCGTATAACGCATCGCTGCCGCCGGGTCGTTTCCGGGAGAGCCGAAGTTTCCATTGCCATCAATGAGCATGTAACGCAAAGACCAATGCTGGGCCAAGCGAACTACTACGTCATAAATTGAGGTGTCACCGTGTGGGTGGTAATTACCCATCACGTCACCAACAATGCGAGAAGATTTATAGAAACCTTTATCTGGGCGATAGCCCGCGTCATACATCGCATATAAAACACGACGGTGAACTGGTTTTAATCCATCGCGAACATCTGGCAGTGCCCGGCCGACGATAACTGACATTGCATAGTCAAGATATGAACGGGCCATTTCAACTTGAAGATCAACAGTTTCGATCTTGTCGAAGTTTTCCAAATTCTTTGGGTTTAATTCATCCATTAAATATCCAAGAATCGAACATCTTTGGCGTTACGTTGAATAAATGCGCGACGCTTTTCCACATCTTCACCCATCAACACCGAGAATAGATCATCGGCAGCTGCGGCATCATCTAATGTCACACGAACTAATACTCGGTGTTCTGGATCCATGGTTGTATCCCACAGTTCCTTAGCTGGCATTTCACCTAAACCTTTGAAACGTTGAATTCCATCATCTTTAGGTAAACGTTTTCCGGCGGCGATTCCAATTTCAATCATCCCATCGCGTTCACGATCACTAAATGCATATTCAACTGGCTCTTTACCGCCCCACTTTAATTTATACAAAGGTGGCTGGGCGAAATACACAAAACCTTGTTCAATTAATGGACGCATAAAACGGAAAAGAAGAGTGAGAAGTAGGGTGCGAATATGTTGACCGTCAACGTCAGCATCGGCCATCAAAATAATCTTGTGGTATCGAAGCTTTGCCACATCAAAATCATCGTGCACACCAGTACCAAGTGCGGTGATTAAAGCTTGTACTTCAGTGTTTTGTAAGACGCGATCGATGCGTGCTTTTTCAACATTTAAAATCTTTCCGCGAATTGGTAGCACTGCTTGGTTTCTAGAATCACGTCCACCTTTAGTAGAACCACCAGCTGAGTCACCTTCAACAATATAAAGTTCGCACTTTGCTGGATCGGTCCATTGGCAGTCAGCTAACTTGCCTGGCATGCCGCGGCCTTCTAATAAACCCTTGCGATTACGGCTTAAATCACGGGCTTTGCGCGCTGCCACACGAGCGGCAGCGGCATCAATACTCTTTCGAACAATCTCTTTGCCTTCAGTTGGATTTTGCTCAAACCAACTTTGTAACTCTTCATTAACAACTTTTTGGGTAAAAGTCTTTGCCTCAGAGTTACCTAACTTTGTTTTGGTCTGTCCTTCAAATTGTGGATCCACTAATTTAATAGAGACGATCGCGGTTAACCCTTCACGGACATCATCGCCAGTTAAACGATCTTCCTTCTTTTTAATAAAACCTTGTTCCTCGCCAAACTTATTTACAATAGAAGTAAGTGCAGTACGGAAGCCTTCTTCGTGTGAGCCACCTTCATGGGTGTGAATTGTGTTTGCAAAGGTATAAACAGATTCCGAAAATCCTTCATTCCATTGCATGGAAACTTCTAATGCAATCTTGTTCTTTTTATCCTCTGATGCAAAAGCGATAATTGATTTGTGGGTTTGGCCACGAGTTGAATTTAAGTGCTTTACAAAGTCGGTAATTCCGCCGTCGTATTCATAGCGCACCGTTAACTGCTCGCCATGTTCATCTACGTGACCGCCGCGCATATCGGTTAACGTTAAAATTAAACCTTTATTAAGAAATGCCATTTCTCGAAAACGAGTTGATAAAATCTCGAAAGAAAAATCAGTTGTTTCAAAGATCTCTTTTGATGGCCAGAATTGAACTATGGTTCCAGCCGCGCTAGATGGATCGCCTTTACGAACTGGTGCAACCGGAACTCCTAATTTGTACTCTTGATACCAAAAACTTCCATCGCGTTGAACAATTACGGAAAGATCAGTGCTGAGTGCATTAACAACTGAGATACCAACTCCGTGTAACCCGCCAGAAACCGAGTAACCAGCATCGCCGAACTTTCCACCGGCGTGTAAAACTGTTAAAACAACTTCGAGTGCTGGCTTTTTTTCCACTGGGTGAATATCAACTGGAATTCCGCGGCCGTTATCGATTACTTCGACGCCGCCATCGGCCATTAGGGTCACATTAATTTCGGTGCAGTAACCAGCCAAGGCTTCATCTACTGAGTTATCGACGACCTCGTAAACTAGGTGGTGTAATCCACGCTCTCCTGTTGAGCCGATGTACATGCCTGGGCGCTTTCTAACCGCCTCGAGACCTTCTAGGACGGTGATGTTGCTAGCGTTATAGGAGCTCTCAGCCACAGGACTCCTTTCTAGATAATCGCTTAAATCACCACTGGTGGGCGTTAGAGGCCATAGTGCCCTCGGAATGGCTTTATCCTAGTGGGAATCGGTGACATTAGATAGCCAAAAAAAGCCTTGTGGACGGGCATAGCCGAACTTTGAGCGTAGGGTTGAGGGGTCTAGTTACCCGTAGGTGTCTCTGGGGCCTCTGGCATTTCTGATTGTGCGAATCCCTTTTTTCCAGGTTGGGCCGGTGGGACCAAAAAAAACCAACTTCTCCACCAGGACGCCGGTGGCATCTTTTTGAATCGTTGCCAACAAATCATTGGAGATTAATTGCAACTGAGTTGCCCACGCCGTTGATGTTGTTTGAATTGTTAAGACACCATCCAAAATTGAAATAGGTGCTGTGTGTTGGGCGATCTCTTCACCAATTATTTTTTTCCAGTGTACAAAAAGATTTCCTTCAGCTAATCCACTATCCCAATCACGGTCGGCGATTAAGTTTGATAAAACAACATTAATTAATTCTGGGTCACCTGGTTTTCCAACTTGCGGAGTTGGCGCTGCTTTATTTGGTTTGCGGGTGATATTTGTTTTAAAGGATTTGAAAAGATCTAAAGCTAAGTCGCGCTTAGTCATTCTTTTTACCCTTTCTAACGACACCCGGTGTGACATAGAACTTTTGGGTGAGTAAATCATTTGGTAAGTCACCTTCAACGGCAGTAGTGATAATTGTTTGCTCAGCTAATTTAGTTGCCGACATTAATTGAATCCGGCGCGAGGTATCTAGTTCGGCAAAAACATCATCTAAAATTAAAATAGGTGATGCTCCTTCTGATTTTAATAAGTTAAAGGAGCCGATCCGCAATGAGATTGCCATTGACCATGATTCGCCGTGGCTGGCATAACCCTTTGCTGGGAAATCACCGATTTGTAAATGTAGGTCATCACGATGTGGACCAATTAAAGAGACGCCGCGTTCAATCTCTTGGTAGGCAACTTCATCTAGGCGTTGTGTTAAAACTTCTATATTTTTAGCGATATCAGCCGATACTCCATCGGTGCTGCATTTATATGAAATTGACGCTGGTTTAACTTCATTAAGATTTTTATAGTTCTCTGCAACCCAAGGATTAAGTGCGTTGATCAACGCGATCCGTTCGGCTGTTAACTCTGCGCCTAACTTAATAAGTTGTTCATTCCAAGGAATAAGTGCTGCGGTAGATGCACGTGTTTTTAATAAAGCGTTACGTTGTTTAACAACTCGTTCGTAATCTGCAATTACCCCAGCTAAACGTGGGGTGCGGGTTATAAGTAGCCGATCAAGGAAATCACGTCGGGTACCTGGTTCCCCGCGCACTAAATCTAAATCTTCGGGGGAGAAATAAACTATTTGAATCACACCTAGTAATTCTCGCTGACTGCGGGTGGGATTACCGTTAATACGAGCACGGTTAGCTTTCGTCGCATTGATCTCGAGATCTATTTGTAGCGCGCGATCTTCGCGTTGCACCTCTGCCCGAATAATCGCTTGTTGATTACCAAGGGAGATTAGCGGCACATTATTAGAGACACGATGTGAAGATAGAAACGCTAAATAGATTAAAGATTCGGCGATATTAGTTTTACCGGAACCATTATCGCCAATAAAAGTGGTTACACCAGGTTGGAGTTCAATCTCCAACTGGTTGTAGGAACGAAAATTGGTCAGCGCCAACTTATTAATACGCAAGTGATTGCCTGGGTTTAGGAGGCGTAGCGCATTGGCATTAATAGGTAGCGATAGTTTTCAATAACCGCGCCATCTTTATCGCTTTTACCCATCAGGATTGCTGGCTTGTTTGCACCTGTAAATGAGATTTGAACAAACTTAGTTCCCACTGCAGTTAAACCATCAGCTAAAAATGTTGGGTTAAAGGCAATAGCAATTGGTTCACCTGTTAATAAGATTTCAATTGTTTCGGTTGCTTGCGCTTCTTCACCAGCGCCAGCTTCAAGAGATAGTGTGTTGTTGGCGAAATCGAGACGGAGTGGAACTGTTTTATCAGTTACTAAAGCAACTCGTCGTACTGATTCCAAAAGTGTGGCAACTTCAATTAAAGCATTTGTTGTTACTTCTTGTGGAAGTAAGTGGCGGTATGGTGGGAAGGTGCCATCCAACATTCGGGATGTCATGGTTTTTCCATCGCTGGCAAAACCAGTTAAACGATCGTTGCTTGTATTAGGTGCGAAAGATAATGAAACTTCTTTTGAACCAGTTAATGATTTAGCGGCGTCGGCGATAGTGCGCGCACGAAGTAGCGCGGTTGTAGAAGTATTTGGTGCGGTTGGATTCCATTGCATCTCTCGAACCGCTAAACGGTAACGATCAGTTGCCGCAAAAGTAACGGTCTCTTCGTTAATTTCAACGTGTACGCCAGTTAATGTTGGAAGTGAGTCATCGCGGCCAGCTGCGATCGCAACTTGTGCCACTGCGTTAGCGAATGTGTCGCTGGCGATAACCCCAGTTGCATCTGGTAGTTCCGGCAAGTTTGGATACTCATCAACTGACAATGTTGGTAAAGTAAATTTTGCACTGCCACTCGTTACTAAAACTCTAGATCCTTCTAAAACAAAAGTGATTGGTTTATTAGGAAGGGATCGTGCGATCTCAGCTAATAATTTTCCTGGTACTAAAACCTTCCCCGGTGTTTTAACTTCGGCTACAAAATGTGCCTTACTGGCTGTCTCTAAATCAGATGCTGATAAAAACACTTCATCGCCAGTTGCATCAATAACGATTCCAAGTAGTTCGGTTTTAATCGGACGAGTAGAAAGAGATCGGGATACCCAGTTAACGCCATCGGTTAACGCTGATTGCTCGACTATAAATTTCATTTCTATCCTCGGCTCTTTTTCTTGAGTGTTTTATGGTGTGTGGAAAGGTTATTCGCGTAACTAGATGTATGTATATATAAGTAGTCGTAGTAACCAGCTTGGTTTTCTGTGGGTGATTGGTAAAAGCCCTGTTCGGCGCGGGGTTTCACAATGTATGGGTTGTGGGTAAGCCCTGGAAAACTGGGGGTAAAACCCGACAACATAGCCATCTACCTACCCTCTCTCTCTTCTCCACCGAACTTATCCACGGTTGTGGCTACTTTCTTCATAGTTATCCACACGTTATCCCCAACTGGGGGTAAAGAGTGGCAAAACGGACAATTACCGCAAATGCGGTTATCGCACCTGGTGCTTAATTCTGGTGGTGAGTTCGTTGACTTGGTTATAGATCGAACGACGCTCAGCCATCAGTTGACGGATCTTTCTATCGGCATGCATAACCGTTGTGTGGTCACGCCCACCAAATGCTTGGCCGATCTTCGGCAATGAAAGCTCAGTAAGTTCGCGGCACAAATACATCGCAATCTGGCGAGCATTAACTAAAACACGAGACCGTGAAGTTCCACAAAGATCATCAATAGTGAGCGAGAAGTACGCTGCAGTTTGGGCCATGATCGTTGCACCAGTGATCTCAGGATTACTTTCATTTGGAATTAAATCTTTTAAAACTATTTCCGCTAACGAGAGATCGACGCTTTGACGGTTCAATGATGCAAAAGCTGTCACGCGAATGAGTGCACCTTCAAGTTCACGAATATTTGTCGAGATTTTGCTGGCGATATATTCAAGCACATCATCAGGTGCGTTCAATTTATCTTGCGCCGCTTTTTTACGAAGAATCGCAATACGCGTTTCTAACTCCGGCGGTTGAATATCGGTAATCAAACCCCACTCAAATCGGGAACGTAGTCGATCTTCCAAAGTTGTTAACTGTTTTGGCGGGCGATCACTTGAAATAACTATTTGTTTATTTGCGTTATATAAAGTATTAAAAGTATGAAAAAACTCTTCCTGGGTACGTTCTTTATTTTCTAAAAATTGAATATCGTCAACTAATAAAATATCTAGATCGCGGTAGCGTCTTTGAAAGGCTGAAGCTTTATCATCGCGAATTGAGTTAATAAAGTCATTGGTGAACTCTTCTGATGAAACATATTTAACACGGACGTTTCCATATAGTTCTTGGGCGTATGCGCCAATAGCATGTAAAAGGTGAGTCTTACCTAAACCAGATTCACCATAAATAAATAATGGGTTGTATGCCTTAGCTGGTGCTTCAGCTACTGCCACTGCGGCGGCGTGAGCAAAACGGTTAGAGGCACCAATCACAAAAGTTTCAAAAACATAACGAGGATTTAAAGTTGAGAGTTCGGCAGATTTTAAAGCCGGTGAATCATCTCGCCCTGTGCCAACTTTTGGCGCAATGAACTCGACTTCGACATCGTTATTTGCAACGGTAACAACTTCAAGGGTTTCATCAACCGTAACTGCGATATTAGTTGTCGATCCCAGTTCGCGAGTAAGAACTTCGCTAACAACGGTGCGCAAACGACTTTCTAAAACATCTTTAGCAAAGAGATTAGGAGCTGCGACTAATAAAGTTGTTTGATCCTCGTTGTGTAGTAAACCCAACGGTTTAGTGAGCTGCAAAAAGGCGCGGTGCTGAGGGGAGTCGATGGCGACGGCTTCAATAACCCGACCCCAAAGAGCGGGAAGTTCAATCTCCGTGCTCTCTTTGATAGCCATCACAACCCCTTTTTCTTCGTCCACAGGTTTATCCACACCCTGTGGTCTAAACCTCAGGTTGAGCCCTGCAAAACCCTCCCAAATCGATTTACCTGTGGAGGGGAGTGAAAAGTAGAGCGAAATGGCGAAAAAAGCAACTGGTTATCCACAACGTGAGAAGGCCTCCCACCCCAAATCTCCAGTTTGACCGGCTTATCCCCAGACCTCTACCGTTACCTCCTTGCTTCCCCCGTATTTCTGGCCCGCAGTAAAAGTTGATTATTAGGAGTTTTAAATGACAAAGCGCACCTTCCAACCCAACACACGTCGTCGTGCCAAGAAGCATGGCTTCCGTGCCCGCATGGCAACCCGTGCCGGTCGTGCAATTCTTTCAGCTCGTCGTGGCAAAGGCCGCGAAAAGCTTTCTGCATAACGGTAACGATCGATAACCGTGCTCGCTAAAAGCGCACGTTTAACCGAGAGCGGGGATTTTGCCCGCGCTACAAAGAGCGGTTTGAGATATTCAACCCCTAACTTTGTTGGATACCTCTACCCCACTGGTTTAGATCTTCCTGCCCGCGCTGGGTTGGTAATCAGTAAAAACGTTGGCGGCTCTGTCACGCGACATCGAATCGCTCGTCAAATTCGTCACACAATTCAAAAAAATTATTCACAATTACCAATCGGCACCCTATGTGTAATCAGGGCGCTTAACAATGCGGACAGCGCTGACGTAGCTAATGAGGTAGAGAAAATTATCGGGCAACTTCAAAAAAAGTTATCCGAGAAGGCAGCCCAGAAATGAGAAAGCTTCTGACTGCGCCAATCAAGGTGTATCAGAAGTGGATCTCACCAATGTTTGGGCCGCGCTGTAAGTACTACCCGTCATGTTCTTCATACGCGGTTACCGCAATTGAAACACATGGTTTAAAAGGAGTTGCAATGAGCGCCTGGCGTTTATTGCGGTGTAACCCGTGGTCACACGGTGGTGTTGATTATGTTGTTCCAAAAAAATCGAAAGAGAAGGTAGTTACTCATGGATAGCATCCTAAAACCCTTATATATCGCGGTTTCTTGGGTCATTGTAACGATTCACGATTTACTGTCTCCAATTTTTGGAGCAAATAGCGGCGTCTCGTGGTCTCTGGCAATTATCGGGCTAGTTATTATTATTCGAATTATTTTAATCCCACTCTTTGTAAAACAGATTAAGTCTCAGCGCGCATTAACCGCACTTCAGCCACACATGAAGGAGATTCAAAAGAAGTACAAAGATGATCGCCAAAAGCAATCCGAAGAGATGATGAAGCTTTATAAGGAACATAAAACAAACCCATTAGCATCATGTTTTCCAATCTTGGCGCAGGCCCCAATCTTCTTTGCCCTCTTTACAGTTCTTAATGGAATTGGAAAAAATCCACCGGTCAAACACGGTGTCTTTACCCAAGAAGATGTTGTTAGTGCCGCCGGTGCTAAATTTTTTGGTGCGCCAATCTCAGATACATTTCTTGGCACCGACATTACAACTGTAAAAATAGTTACTGTTCTATTAATCGCCTTTATGTCATTAACAACCTTTACCACCCAACGTCAATTAATGACAAAGGGAATGCCAAAGATGGATTCATCAAATAACATGATGTTGCAACAACAAAAAATTATGTTGTATGCATTTCCAGTTATTTTTGCGATCTCAGGCGTTAACTTTCCAATTGGAGTTTTAATTTACTGGTCGACCACAAACCTATGGACATGGGGCCAGCAATATTATGTAATTAAGCGAAACCCAACACCAGGGTCACCTGCTTATGAAGAGCTTCATAAAAAAAGAAACAAAAAAAGCGGAGTTGTGGAAGAGGTTTTAGATACAACCTTGGGTGAAGATGAGATTAAGGGCCAACGCCAACAACCAAAGAAAAACACCAATAAGAAAAAGAAGAAGAAATAGGACAAATAGGTATAAATAGTTACAAATACCTACAAATACCTACAAATAGTATTAATTAACTACAAACCCGACAGGGCCCGGAAAAGGGAGAGATAAATGCCAAAGAGTAAAGAAGCAGTTGTTGAGACCGAAGTAGCGACCGAAGTAGCGACCGAAGTAGTTGAAAAGGATAAGGATCTAAAAACTCCAAAACCCGCTGCCAAACTAGAGGAAGAGGGCGATATCGCAGCTGACTATCTAGAAGCATTGCTTGATATCGCCGATCTAGATGGTGACATCGATATCGATGTTGAAAATGGCCGCGCCGCACTCGCCATTGTGGGAGGCAAGTTAAGCCACCTCGTTGGCCGTGAGGGAGAGGTTCTCGATGCGATTCAAGAGCTCACACGCTTAGCGGTACAGAGTTCAACTGGAGACCGCAGCCGATTAATGCTCGATATCGATAACTTCCGCGCCAATCGCCGTACCGAGTTAACAGCCCTGGCCAAAGAGATGGCAGAAGAGGCCAAGACAACTGGTGGATCGATCAAATTAAAGCCAATGAACGCCTTTGAGCGTAAAATCATCCATGACACGATCCAAGATCTAGGTCTAACCAGCGAATCTGATGGAGAAGATCCAAACCGTTTCGTAGTTATCTACCCTGCTTAAACCAATGGAGGTTTCACGTGAAACCCTCATTGCGAGGCATTTTCCAGATCCAGACCGGATTCGCGCCTACGCTACATTTCTAGAGAGCGTTGGAATTGAGCGTGGATTAATTGGCCCACGCGAGGCCGATCGGATCTGGGAGCGTCACATCTTTAACTGCCTACCGGTTACCACCCTGTTTTCTGAAGGTGCGACCGTCTTTGATATCGGCTCTGGCGCTGGATTACCAGGGATTGTGATCGCCCTAGCCCGCCCAGATCTAAAAGTGACGCTGATTGAGCCACTTGAGCGCCGGGTGGAGTTCCTACAAGAGGCAGTCACCGGCTTAGAGATTGAAGTAATCCGTGGCCGGGCCCAGGATGTTAAAACTACAGCCCATTATGTAACGGCTCGCGCCGTCGCACCATTGGAGAAGTTAAAGAAGATCTCCTTTCACCTTTTAAAGACACATGGCTCCTTGCTAGCGATGAAGGGAGAAAAAGCCCAAGAAGAGATGAAATCTCTGCCGAAAGCGATCCTCCACGAGGTAAATCTTGAGGGCATCGAGCTTGGACGTATCGTGGAGATCAAAAAAGGTGCTTAACTACACACGTGGATGATTCACGTGAAACAAAAAAAGTAGTTGGTACCCGCCGCTTCAAAGAGGCGATGGCTAAACCCGCCTCCCTTCGAATCCTGACCGTTGCCAATCAAAAAGGCGGCGTCGGCAAAACCACGACCACAGTTAACCTGGCAGCGGCCCTTTCCATGGGTGGCCTAAAGGTCGTTGTCATCGATCTTGATTCACAGGGAAATGCCTCCACCGCCTTAGGTGTGGAACATCTTGATAATGCCGGAATTTATGAAGTTTTAATGGGTCAATCAACAATGTCGCAGGTAGTTCAAAAAGTCGCTGGATTTCCATCCCTTGAATGTATTTCATCAAATACATCATTAGCTCAGGCCGAAATTGAATTAGTACCAATGGTCGCTCGCGAGATGCGATTAAAAGATGCCATCGAAGAGTTAGTTGCCGATCGTGCGGCAATCGGTGAAGTGATTGATTATATTTTTATCGATTGTCCACCATCACTTGGCTTATTAACTATTAACGCTTTTACCGCAGCTAAAGAAGTTTTAATTCCAATCCAATGCGAGTACTACTCACTTGAAGGTTTATCACAACTATTAAAAACTTTTGAGTTAGTAAAGAAGCGTTTAAATCCAGCATTAAAACTTTCCACAATGGTTTTAACAATGTTTAACAATACAAATCTGGCAAACGATGTAGCAAATGAAATTCGCAAACATTATCCAAACGAGTTAATTGATATTCCAATCCCAAGAACAGTTCGAGTATCGGAAGCACCAGGATTTAAACAAACAGTAATGACGTATGACCCATCTTCACCTGGTGCTATTGCCTACATGTCAGTTGCTCGTGAACTTGCTGAACGTGGAAAACCATTTGATTCCAATGTTGTCTCGATACATTACAAACGCGAAGGTGAGATTGCATAATGGCACGACGTGGTGGCTTAGGTACAAATCTTGATGCATTAATTCCAACAACATTAACTGTTGGTGATAAAGAAGTTGGTCAGCAAAATGAAGTTGCGATCTCGTCGATTTCCCCTAACCCACGTCAACCCCGAACATACTTTGATCCAGTAGCACTTGAAGAGTTGATTGCATCAATAAAAGAAATTGGAATTTTACAACCACCGGTTGTGCGCGAAACAGAACCGGGTCAATACGAATTAATTATGGGAGAGCGCCGCTTTCGCGCCGCCAAAGCGGCTGGACTAAAAACTATTCCAGTAATTATTCGCCAAACTGCAGATAATGAATTATTACGTGAAGCGCTAATTGAAAATATTCATCGAAGTCAACTCAATGCTTTAGAAGAAGCGGCGGCGTATTCACAACTGTTAACTGACTTTAACTGCACACATGAAGAGCTTGCGCTAAAGTTAGGTCGTTCACGACCATTAATCTCAAACACAATTCGTTTAATGAATCTGCCAACATCTGTGCAGCAAAAACTGGCAACTGGTTTAATTTCAGCCGGTCATGCCCGAGCACTTTTAGGTTTAAGTGATTCTGGTGCGATCGAAAAACTAGCTAACCGAATTACTACCGAAGGCCTTTCGGTGCGCGCAACCGAGGAGATAATCGCCTCTGGTGCCCCCAAAGGTCAATCGGCAAAGAAACCAAAAGGTAAAAAATCTGCCACACCAGAGTTACAGGAAATCGCAGAGCGAATTGGTGATCTGTTAGATACTCGCGTAACAATTCAAGGCAGCGCGCAAAAAGGAACGATTGTGATTGAGTTTGCCGGAAATGAAGATTTTAAACGGATTACAAAGGCGTTAGAAAACTAACCTTTAATCTGAAAACCGCTTCTACTCGCCATCTCTTGTTTAATTACGCCCCCCAAAGCTTTTACACCTTCTCGGATTCGCTCCGGTGTTGGGTAGCAATATGACAAACGAAGTGACCAGGAACCAAAACCATCGGCATAAAACGCTGTTCCTGGAACGTATGCGACCTTTGCAACTATCGCTTTTGGCATCATTAACGTGGTGTCGATTTCAGGTGGCAACGTAACCCACACATAAAAACCACCACCAGGCTTGGTCCATTGCGCCGTTACTGGAAAATGCTCATCGAGTGACTCCAACATCGCATCGCGGCGGGTTTTGTATAGATCACAAAAAGAGGCAATTTGATCGCGCCATGGCTGATTCGCTAAATAGTTAGAGATAGTTAACTGACCGAAATTTGATGGACACAAAATTGATGATTCACTAGCGATCACAAGTTTTTCTTTTAATGATGGTGGAACAAGTGCCCAGCCGACTCGCAAACCAGGAGCGATTGTTTTAGAAAATGAGCCTAAATAAATTACATTCTCGGAATCTTCGGCACGCATCGCATTAGGTGATGGCTTATCAAAACCTAATAAACCGTAAGGATTATCTTCCACCACAAAAATTCCAGCTTCTCGGCAGATCGCCAAGATTTCAGTGCGGCGAGATGCCGGCAATAAAACACCGCTAGGGTTTTGATAGTTAGGGATCGTGTACAAAAACTTTATTTTTCGCCCAGCTGCGCGCACCGTCTTGATCGCTTCGGCCAATGCCGATGGCACTAAACCGTCGGTATCGGTTTCAACGTGTACAACCGACGCTTCATATTGGTGGAAAGTTCCTAAAGCACCGACATAGGAAGGTGCTTCGGCTAAAACAACATCATTAGGATCTAAAAAAATCCTGGAAATAAGATCGAGTGCTTGCTGTGAACCCGTTGTTACTAGGACATCATCTGGATTGGCGCGAATACCTTCAAGGGCCATAACTTCACAGATCTGTTCCCGCAGTTTTGGATGGCCTTGACCATTTCCATACTGCAAAGCCTCTTGGCCATTATTTTTAATTAGGTTGCTAACCACATCGGCCATCATGTCCATTGGTAGTGCCGAAAGATTAGGCATTCCGCCAGCTAACGAGACGATTTCTGGGCGTGAAGCAACGGCAAACAGCGAACGAATTTCACTTGGCTTCATGTGCGCCGCACGAGAGGCAAATCTTTGCTCAAGGTTTTGAGGTACACCCGTAGAAAAGCGTTGCGTTATGTCAGTCATGGTAGCAAGTCTGCCATAACTATGTGAACGTTGTTGGTTAATTAAAGGCGTATGCCAGCGCTGCGAAGATCAGAGATTCGCAAAGTGCCAGTTTTGGCATCATCTTCGGCTGCTAAATACAACCGTTGAATTGCAATGACTAAAGCTTCGGCAATTACATCGCGAAAATCTGGACGAGATAAACGATCTAAATCTCGAGGATTGCTTTCATAGCCCAAATCAATTCGAACCGTTGGCGCAACCGTTAAACGCAATAAATCCCAAGCTTTTGCATGAGTACGACAGTTTACTAAATCAGTGCGGGCGCAGATTTCACGTTGCACTAACGATGCAAAACGCTCACCAACAATTGAATGAACGCCATGTGCATCACTGCCATAAAAATAAGTAGCAGCGCCATGTGCTTTTTCATTTTCATAAGAATCTGTTGTTAATGAAATCATTAAATCAGCGTTATTTTTATTACTAAACTCCACTCGTTCAACTTCAGTTGGAGAATTATTTACACCACGAGTTAAAAATACTGATGCACCCAATGCTAATAACCGACCTTCGGTACGAACAGCAACATCGTAGATAAAACTATTGTCATTGCCTGGATCTAAAACAATTACTTTATTTGCAAGTGCTGGACCTCGACTTTGCGTAGTTGCATTTTGCCGAAGTGTTGCTGGCGCTCCGCCAGAGACAATCTTTGTTAAACGAATTAATGCGATAATCGTTGCCGGTCCACATTTTCCATCGATAGTTGTACCAACAGATTTTTGAAAATCTTTTACCGCGTTTTCAGTGCGCGGACCATAAATACCGTCGACTCGACCACAATCAAATCCCATTTCAGTTAATCGAGCTTGCAACATCGCAACATCATCACCGCGCATTGATGGCGCAGGCTGTAGATATAACGATCGATCACCAAGTTTCCACCTAGCTTCTTCAATTGCTCGCGCCGTTACCGCATCAACAAAACCCGTGACATCAAGGCCACGGGCTTGTTGAAATGAGCGGATCTCCGACTCGTTTAAATCTGACATGAAGTTATGCGAGGAAGCTTTCAAGCTCCTTGAGCATCGCTGGCTTTGGCTTTGCTCCAATAATTGTCTTAACAACTTCACCATTGACATAAACATTCATTGTTGGAATTGATGTAATTCCATATTTGATCGCAATCGCAGATTCTTCATCTGTATTGAGTTTTACGATCTTAATTTTTGCGCCGTATTCATTGGAGATCTCTTCCAAGATTGGCCCCACTGCGCGGCATGGCCCGCACCATTCAGCCCAAAAATCCACCAAAACAGGCGTGCTGCTCTTGAGAACCTCGGCATCGAAGTTTGCTGTTGTTACCGCTGTTGTTGCCATTTTTTATCCCTCATCTTCTATTTATTGAGTATTTTTGATTTCTTAAACTTTACTAGTGAGCTAAAAACTTTTCGGCATCAAGTGCGGCGGCACACCCCGAACCTGCTGCGGTAATTGCTTGACGATATACATTGTCAACTAAATCTCCGCAGGCAAAAACTCCGGTTATGTTTGTTCGGGTCGAGCGCCCTTCGGGAACGATATATCCTTCTGAATCTAAAGTTATTTGCCCAACAACTAATTCACTACGCGGAATATGTCCGATCGCCACAAATAATCCAGTAAAGGGAGCCTCACTTTCAGTACCATCGATAGTATTTCGAAGTTTTAATCCTTCAACTTTTTCGGCACCTAAGACATCGATAACTTCGGTGTTCCATAAAAACTCGATCTTTGAATTTGCCTTTGCGCGATCTGCCATAATTTTGGAGGCACGCAATGAATCGCGGCGGTGAATTAACACTACTTTGTCGGCGAAGCGAGTTAAGAAGGTAGCTTCTTCAACAGCGCTATCGCCACCACCAACTACGGCAATTGTCTGTCCACGGAAAAAGAATCCGTCACAGGTGGCACACCATGAAACACCGCGACCAGATAAACGTTTTTCATTTACTAAACCAATTTCACGGTAGGCGCTACCGGTTGCAAGGATGACAGTTTTAGCCTTAACCACATTGCCAGAACCATCTTTCAAAATCTTTACTTCCCCAGTTAAATCCATTTCGACAATGTCATCGGTGATTAATTCGGTACCAAATCGTTTGGCCTGCTTTCGCATACTGTCCATTAAATCTGGACCCATCACACCATCGGTGAAGCCGGGAAAATTTTCAACTTCAGTTGTGTTCATCAGCGCACCACCAGCAGTAACTGAACCTTCATACATTAAGGGTGCCAACTGCGCGCGTGCGGCATAAATAGCTGCGGTGTAACCGGCGGGTCCTGACCCGACAATGACAAGATCTCTTACTTCACTCATGTTTGCTCCCTTGAACCTTAAATCTAACGGTTTTCTTCATCTAATGCTGAACGTCGGGTTAACGATGATTTCAAATGGCCGATCATGGATATTTCTTCGACCCCAATGGCTTTGGCGGTAAATATATAAGCAAAAAAGGCGATCACCATAACCAGTAATAGTTCGCCAGCGCGAGCTAGTTGTGAAATCTCGGTGCCGACCCAAGCGATGTATTCCACCATTACAAATAAAGGCAACATCGCCAATAAGGAGGCGGTTAATAAACGGGCATGCTGTGCAATAAATTCGCGCAGCGCTAACTTACCGATATGTTTTCTAAGTAAACCAAGTGTGACAAAAAGCCCCAGTAAATAACTAACCGAGAAGGCCGCACCTAAACCAATAGTCACCCATTGATATTTTAGGAAGTATAAGAAAAAGTAGGAAAGTCCTACCGAAATTAGATTGATGATGAGAATTGAAATAACTTGAGTGCGTGTATCTTCGAAAGCATTAAAACCACGGATCAGAATGAGATTGATAGAAAAGGCAACTAATCCAAAACTTAGCGCCGATAAAACATGACCAATGTAGCGAGCATCATCAACTGGGATTCCAATAAAAATAACTTCGGTAATTAGTGGGCCAAATAATAAAAAGGCGACCGCACTTGGAATTGTAATTACGCCAACTAAACGGATCGCACGAACAAGTTGATCTTTAACTTCCTGACGTTTTCCATCGAGTGCCAACTTAGATATGTGCGGCAAGATTGCGGTAATAATTGAAATCGTCACAATTGAATAAGGCAATAACATTACAAAGTAGGCAAAAGTGTATGGCGTATAACCAACACCCGATGTGACGCCTTCTTTGGCACTTCGCACAGCGGCAGATGTTGCAACATTGACGGTAACTAAATAACCAAGTTGTGAAATCAAAACATAAACCAAAGTCCAACCAGCTAAATTAAAAGATTTACCTAAGCCGGCCACACCTAATCGAGGGCGAATTCGAACGCCAAGTCTTTTAATAACCGGCACTAAGACCAATGCTTGAACAACAACGGAAAGTGTTGTTCCCCACCCTAAAATTTGAACTTGCAGTGGCGTAATTGATTTCAGATCAACAGATGGCGCCAACAAGAGAAAACCACCAAAGAGTGCGATTCCAACTAAGTTGTTAGCAATTGGTGCCCACATGAGGGGACCAAATGAACCTCGAGCGTTTGCCACTTGGCCCAGCATTGTAAATAAACCCAAGAAAAAGATCTGCGGCAAGCAGTATCGAGTAAAGGCGATCGCGATCTCTTTTTCAACTTCAAAACCTGGTGTGAAAAATTCGGGGGCGTAGAGTCGAACTAAGGTTGGCGCGAAAATCATTCCTAGAGCGACTAGAACAATTAAAATAAAAGAGATTGTTGTAATTAGGCGAGATGCAAAACCATCTCCACCATCATCGTGGTCAAATGATCGAACTAATTGCGGAATAAAAATAGCCGTAAGTGCGCCACCCACGAGTAAGTTGTACAAAATATTAGGCATTGTGTTAGCGACGTTGTAGGTATCAGCTAATAAGGTTGTACCCAGAACGGCGACGATTAAAATTCCCCGGATAAAACCAGTTATGCGGGAGATAATTGTGCCAAGTGCCATAACACCTGAGGCGCGGAAGAGTTCATTTGACTTCATTTAACTCTCCTTCGAACTCGTCGGACACTTTGTGTAATCGCTGCTAATAAGAGAAGTATGGCCGCACCCGTAGTAAACCAAGTGACTTTTGTATCAATTACCGTTGAATTTAAAGTCAGCAACGCGTCAGGCACTACTTCCTCGCCATCATCATTAGTTAATCGGGCCAAGACAACAGTCTCACCAGGTGCGATCACATCTACCTGCATTTCTAATTGAGCCTTGGACTTTGCCGCAATGACCACATCATCAAAACTATCTACGACTACACGGCCATTTATGGGCAACATTAAAACATCTACTTTTACCGGAACATCAAATTCATTAATAACGGTTACCGGTAATTCAACCGATGACGTTGTAATTTGATATTTACCACTATTGATCCGAAGTTTATTAATCATTAAATTCACACTGTTGCGGGCGTTGTAAGAAAAAAATTGCCGATCATCTTTATTGAGCGTTGCCGAAAGCAACTGGGCAAGTTGTACTCGCAGCAGCAGCACCTCTGGTGCGTCAACAACTCGGGAAAGGGCGGTTAACGCCTGTCGATTTTTGGTGTAGTTACGGCGTAGATCGTTATTAATCTTTGATTCTCCGGTGCTCCATGAACTTGTTGTGTCACTTCTTACCGGGCGCCCTAAAGCTAGCTCTAACCGCTCTTTTCCAAATGAAATATATTTTTTTAACTCACTAGGTGCTAAACGCCTAGCTAATGCGGTATCTGGGTTGCCATAAGCAAGTGCAACTACATCATTATTTTCAGTAACCCGTTTTAACTGTGCAATCCAATCGATTGCAAATTGCGTCCCGATTGGCTTGGCATCATTGGCAAGTGTGTAATCACCTGACATCGCGATTACTTCATCAACAAGTGCGGCATCAATTACCCAAGTTCGATTTTTTACAGCTGGACGAAAGACCAACAAACCGAGATCACCCGATGGTGTAATTTTCTGGACTAAGTCATCATTTCGAAATTCACCCGAGAATAATTGATGTTTAGATGCGGTAATTCGGATGATTGAGTTTTCCGCCTGCGCCGTTGGAAGTGAGAGTGAAAATAAGAATGCAATTAAAACCAGGGTTAATTTTTTCACTTTTCTAACTCCCCACTGCGGGCAATTAATTTTTTCTCGTCCGGATAAGCCAACAAACCAATGATCTCTGATAACGGAAACCAGGAAACAAGATCTACTTCACTTTCTTGGGCAGCTAACAAACCGCCGCTTTCTTTAAAAATAAAGTGATGCACAGTTTTATGAATTCTTTTTCCACCAGCCATAAACCAAAAATCAATCACACCTAATGATTTGGTAATTTCCGAAGTAATACCCGTCTCTTCGGCAACTTCGCGGATCGCCGCTTGTTCTGGTGTTTCACCTTCTTCAATATGTCCCTTTGGCAGCGACCACAAAACCCGCGTGCGACCAGAATCTTTTTGGTCGTATCGGCCAATTAAAAGGCCTAACGCCCCCGTTGTGTCGATAACCAATCCGCCGGCGCTGACTTCATCAACACGTTTGGCATAGGCACGTTTAGGAGCGTTGTGAACTGCCGCTTTTGGGGCGCCGTTCTGTGTTGGATTAGAAGATTGTGGGCCGCGGTTGCCGGAACGCTTACGTTTCCTTTTTTTCTTCGTACTTTCGCTGCCCGCACCAGGTGCAGGGATCATGAAGCAAGGGTAGTGCCTTAACCTTACTTATTGTGAGTAATGCTTTAGGTGCCGCAGGAGAGTTAGCGATCCGTTCCTTGATTGAACGCGCACCGCTGGCTAGTTCTTTAGCGCAGGCATTTAAGGCACAAGGTTTTACTTTGGCCCTTGTTGGTGGCCCAGTACGCGATGCGATTTTAGGTCGATTAGGAAATGATTTAGATTTCACAACAAACGCTAAGCCAAATGAAAGTAAAAAGATTTTACAAAGTTGGGCCGACAATGTTTGGGAAACTGGAATTGCTTTTGGCACTGTCGCTGGAAAACGTGGCGACACTATTGTTGAAGTAACAACGTATCGAAGTGAAAATTACGATACCGATTCTCGTAATCCAGAAGTTGAGTTTGGTGATTCAATTGAAGGTGATTTATCACGCCGCGATTTCACGGTTAACTCGATGGCGTTAGAACTTACCGGCGATTCCCCACTCTTTATCGATCCATTTCATGGCCTACAAGATTTAGGTGCCAAGCTTCTTCGAACTCCTGGCCGCGCTGGTGATTCATTTACTGATGATCCACTGCGAATGATGCGGGCAGCTCGCTTTGCGGCGCAATTAGATTTTGATCTTGACCCACAGGTATTGACGGCGATGAAAGATTTAGCAAAGAGAATTGAAATTATTTCCGCTGAACGCATTCGCGATGAATTTATCAAAATTCTATTATCAAAAAACCCGCGGATTGGAATTACTTTATTAGTTGACACTGGCATTGCCGATTTAGTTTTACCGGAAATTCCAAAACTGCGATTAGAAGTAGATGAACATCACCACCATAAAGATGTCTACGAACACTCAATTACTGTTCTGGAACAAGCTATTTCTCATGAAGATCGCTTAGGCGGTACAAATCTAGTGATTCGCTTAGCGGCGCTGTTGCACGATATTGGAAAACCAAAGACTCGTGCATTTATTGAAGGCGGTGGAGTTTCATTTCATCATCACGAAGTTGTTGGTGCACGTTTAGTGAAAAAACGTTTACAAGCGCTGCGCTTTGATAATGAAACTATTGATGCCGTTGAGCTATTAACCGCGCTGCACTTGCGCTTTCATGGCTATGGCGAAGGTGAGTGGACTGATTCAGCGGTGCGCCGTTATGTCCGTGATGCCGGTGAATTAATCACCCATTTACATGTTTTAACACGGGCAGATTGCACAACCCGAAATAAAAGCAAGGCGGCAAAACTTTCGGCAATTTACGATTCACTAGAAGCACGAATCGATGTTTTGATGGAGCAAGAAGAGCTATCCAAAATTCGTCCCGATTTAGATGGCGCACAGGTAATGACCTTGTTGAACTTAAAACCTTCGCGTGAAGTTGGCCAAGCCATAGATTTCCTGATGGAGCTTCGCTTAGAACAAGGTCCAATCGGTGAAGAAAAAGCGACGGCAGCACTACTGCAATGGTGGGCTAGTAGGTAGCTTTAAATTTACTTGGGCGCAAAACAATCAGTGCAACCAATAGATAAGCACCCGTTACAAATAATGGAACTTTTGCAGTTACACCCGATGTTGGCAAAAGAAGTGCGGCAATTAATCCACCACTGACAATGGCTGCATTAACCACCACGTCATAAATGGCAAAGACCCGACCACGGTAGTAATCATCGATCTTAGATTGCACTAGTGCATCATTTGTTACTTTTATATTTTGCCCACAAAAAGCAACTAAAAACGCGGTCACCATTAATGTAACTTGGGTTTGTGCCGCCGCTAAAACTAAAGGCCCACACGCACTGGCATACATCGCAAATTTAATCCAACGGTGACGACCAAAGCGCGCCACCCCCATTGGTGCTAAAAAAGCTCCCAGAAAAACACCAAGGCCGGCAACAGTTAAAGCGATACCAAATCCTTGCAAACCATCTTCGGGTTTTAATGGATCATTAAAGGTATTTCGTTCCAGCAATAAAGCGGTGAGAGTAAGGGCCGTTAAACCACCACGGTGAATTGCAATAGCGATAATTCCGCGACCAGCATCGAAATGTTTACGTAGGAATACAAGACCCTCGCGCATATCGGTAAAACCTTGGGCAAAGGAAGCCGCTGCTTTTTCATGTTTTTGCGGGCCAATCTCATATTTTTTCAACCGCCCGGCAAGAAGTGCAGCAGTTAAGTAACCAGCTGATGCCATCACTATTAATAGTGAATCAGCGTGATCGGCTAAAGCAGCGCCATCAATTAAGGCGCGGACACCAACACCGATTCCTCCACCTAGAACTACAAGGACTGAACCACCCGTGACGGCAATTGCATTTGCGGTAATTAAAGATTTAGCATCGATTAATAATGGGAGCCCAGCAGATAACGCGGCGAGAATTAAACGGTTAATACCAAAGGCAACCAGAACTACAACAGTTAAGACAATTCCAGTTGTGCCGCTAAAAACAAAGAGTGCAACGATCAGCAAATTTAAACTACGTGCAAGATTGGCAAAAAATAATGCACGTTGCCTTGATACTCGATCTAAGATCGTGCCAACAAATGGGCCAACGATTGAATATGGCAGTAAGACAACGGCAAAACCGATTGCGGCATTTAAGGCATTAGCTTGGCGCTCTGGTGAAAATAAAACAAAGGATGCCAGTGCACTTTGAAAGATGCCATCGGTTGCCTGACCGGCCCAGCGAACCGCAAGCAAGCGAGAAAGCCTTGGGTGGCGCAATAACCCAGGCAAACTCATAAGAAAGAGCGTAACCCTCTATTTGGGATTATTCTTCACCCTAATGAAATCGCAACGATCGTTCATCGATTATTCACTCGATAAGCGCGCCACTTTAATGGCCCTCTTTCGTGGAGTCGTTGATGCCTGCGATGCTGATCCATATTTAATGCGTGCGGCAAAATGGCATGGAAATAAAGTAAGCCGCAACTGTCCGGTTTGTCGCAAAGAAGAGTTAGTTGAACTTCGTTACACATTTGGCGAACAACTAGGCCAATACTCAGGACGTATTAAGTCGCCAAAAGAGTTAGTTGATATGGAGCGCGAATTTGGCGAGTTCACGGTCTACATCGTTGAGGTCTGCCGCAACTGTTCTTGGAACCACCTGTGCGCCTCGTATATTTTGGGCGATGGCATTGAACGTAAAGTGCCACGAAAGGTGCGCACCTTGGAAGATGAGGATTACGCCAAGGGATAGAATCATCAAATGATGCGAAAACTACTGGTTAGAGCCACTGTCTTTCTAGCTGGCTTTGGTTTCGTAGCAGGTGCAGTTTTATTTGCGCTGGCTTATTTCACGGTCGATATCCCCGATGCAAATGAGTACGTCAATAGCCAATCAACAATTATTCAATACTCCAATGGAAAAGAGATTGGCCGCGTTGGCACCCAAAATCGCCAAATCGTTCCGTTGGCAAAGATTCCACTGAACGTTCGTTATGCAGTTTTAGCGGCCGAAGATAAAAACTTTTATTCAAACAAAGCCTTTTCAATTACCGGAATTGCCCGTGCCCTGATAAATAACTTACGTGGCGGTTCCTTGCAAGGTGGATCAACTATCACCCAGCAATATGCAAAGACTGCGTTTTTAACACCTAGTCGTACGATCGAGCGAAAGATTCGCGAGTTAGTTATTGCAATTAAGTTAGAGAATCAACTTTCAAAAGATCAAATCTTTGAAAGCTATCTCAACACTATTTACTTTGGTCGCGGTTCATACGGTGTCATGACCGCATCCCAGCAGTACTTCAACCGAAACGTTGATCAACTCAGTAATTCACAAGCTGCCGTCATTGCATCTATTTTGCGCTCGCCTGGTTTGTATGACCCAGTCTTTAAAGAAGGTAACGCCGAACGTTTGGCCAACCGTTTCGAATATGTAAAAAATAACATGATCGATGCTGGTTGGTTAACTGAAGAAGATGCCGCAAAAATGAAGTTGCCAACCGTTGCACCGCGCGCAACGTCCGGACAACTAAGTGGCCCAAAAGGCCATGTCATTGAAGCGGTTCAAAAAGAGTTAGCAAAACTTGGCTTTAGCCAAGAGCAGTTACTTGTTGGTGGATTAGTAATTAAAACAACGTTAGACCAACGCGCTCAGCAATCTGCCGTAGATGCGGTGAACAAGTTTTATCCCAGCAAAGCACCGGCTGATCTACGTATTGGTTTAGCCGCGATTCGGCCCGGAACCGGTGAGGTATTAGCACTTTATGGTGGCCGGGATTACTTAAAGCGTCAATTAAACGATGCAACTCAATCAATTACTCAAGCTGGCTCTACCTTTAAACCCTTTGCAATTATCGCCGCCTTAGAACAAGGAATCCCACTAACTTCTATGTGGAATGGTGACTCACCACAAACATTTGATGATGCTGGAAAACCATACGAAGTTTTCAATTACGGTAATGAAGGCTGGGGCCAAATTGACCTTAACTTTGCAACCAAGCATTCAATTAATACCGTATTTGTTCCGTTGGGTATCAAAGTGGGACCAACAAATGTGGTTGATGTGGCACGTCGTGCCGGTATTCCAGAATCTGTAGCGATGATGCCAACCCCATCGATTGTGCTAGGTACTTCTAGCCCACACGTAATTGATGTTGCTAATGCGTATGCAACATTTGCTGCCCAAGGAATTAAGTCGAGGCCTTATTTAGTAGCACAAGTACTTGGCTCAAATAAAGGTGTGTTATATGAAGCAACACCGCAAGCCCAAGAAGTATTTAGCAAAGATGTTATGGCCGATTTAACCTATGCCCTTAAGGGAACGATCACTGGTGGAACTGGCGCCGCGGCGCTGGCCCTTGGTCGACCAGCAGCTGGCAAGACTGGAACATCGCAAGCAAATGCATCAGCTTGGTTTAGTGCTTACACACCACAAATCGCGGCTTCAGTATCTTTCTTCCGCGACAACGCAACTCAATCGTTAAATGGAATTGGCGGAATGACATCTGTAACCGGTGGTTCATTCCCCGCCCGTATCTGGACTCAATTTATGAAGGGTGCACTAAAGGGTCAGCCAGTAATGGATTTCCCAGCGCCATCAAATATCGGTGGATTAGAGCCAGTAGTGATGACTTCAGGCGGCGTTCAAAAACCAAAACCATAGTAAATGAGTAATGCCATGAAGCTTCGCACCTTAATTGTGTTAGCGATATTTGCTTCACTACTTTCTTTTGCAAAGTTTTCACCCTGCCAAAACAGTGGCTGGGCAACGCCAGATCAATATATTCACGCCTGTTATAGCGACTTACCTGCCTTGTTTGAAGCACGCGGATTAAAAGATAACGCTTGGCCATATTCAAGTAATGAAAACTCAGTTGAATACCCAGTCATTACCGGCTTAGTTATGTATGCAACTTCTTTTCTTGCTAACTCCCCCATTTCATATTTCAATATTAATATTTTCTTTTTAGCACTATTGCTCATTACAACTGTAATCATCGCCCGACGAATTCGACCAGAATTTGCATACCTAATTCCGATTGCGCCAGCGATGATCGCCTCCTTGTATATCAATTGGGATCTATGGGCGATTGCAACAATGATGCTGGCTATTTACTGGTTTGATCAAAAAAAGTATCTGATCAGCGCACTAACTTTAGGTCTTTCGATTTCGACAAAGTTTTTACCGATATTTTTATTACTACCAATTATTTTTATTCTGTGGCGCGAAAAAGGATTTCGACAAGTAATCAAATATGTAGCAACCGTTGCCTTAACCTGGTTAGTAATCAATCTTCCATTTGCCCTAACCACACCCGTCGGTTGGTGGCGCTTTTACAAAGTTAATTTGGAGCGTGGACCAGATTGGGGATCGATTTGGTTAGCGCTACAAGAACTAGGATTGAATTTAACGAACCTCAACTACTTATCAATTTTGCTACTTCTTATTGGCATCGCTTCAGTTACGGTACTTTTATTTGAGCTTCGTTACATTCCAACGTTGGCATCAGTTGCTTTTTTAATTCTTGCTGCGGTCATGATCGCGAGCAAGGTCTATTCACCGCAATATGTTCTTTGGTTAACTCCACTGGCCGTGATCGCCTTAACTAATAAAAAAGATTTGCATGCATTTTGGCTATGGCAGGCAACCGAAGTCATTTATCACCTAGCGATTTGGCAGCACCTGGCTTTAGTGACCAATGCAAAATTTGGCCTGCCCGCCACCGCCTATGCCGTGGCGACCCTGATTCGGATCGGCGGAACTATCTACTTAATGGCTGTTTTAGCCCGCCGAGCGCTTAAAACAGTCGGTTTTAATGGATTATCGAGAGATGAGGATTGGGCGCAACAAGACATGCGCCTTGGTTGATTCTTTTGTAAAGTCAATATGGCGAATTTGATTTCCAGATTCGCCCATTAAAATCTTAATCGCACTGTGTGCAACTTCAAGCAAATCCTGATCAAGACTAGAAAAATTAAACTCTTTTGAGACCGGTGAATTGTCAAAGCCGGAAACAATTAAAGGTTTTTTTCTCAATCGACCAGACTCTAACAAAACACCTAAAGCTAAGGTGTCGCTGGCGCAGACCACCACCTCTATCTCTGGAAATTTTTCTAAGAGTTCTGCTGCCATTTTTCGACCACCGAGGACAGACTCATCATTTTTAGCGGAAAAATTTCTTCCACTTGTATATTTTCTTGACTTATCTAATTTAGAAATAGTGTCTAACCAACCTTGAAATCTATCCTCATTTACATTTTGAGGATCGGATTTTTTATGAGTTTCGAAGCGCCATCCAGCGTATCCAATGTTTCGGTAGCCCGAATCCCAAAATTTTTGAGTTGCCAAACTGGTTCCAAAAGAACCATCAACGTCAATCCATGGTCTTTGAGTTGAGTACATTTTGTCGTCTCCCCAAGGGCGACCGAAGGTTATAAATGGAACACCTTTACTATTAACAAGTTTTATTCGCGGATCATTAAGTTGAGTCGAAGTAAGAATCAAGCCGTCGATATCTTGCGAGTTACAAAGAAGATTTATCTTTTTTAACTCATCCTCTGGATTATTAGCAGTATAAGTAATTACTCGAATTCCCCGATTCTCGGCGGCAACTGTAAGTTGATAAACGAATTCATCTTGAATAAAGCCAGAGTATAAACCACGCCCATCTCCATCAGTTATGGAGTTACTATCTAAACGCACTGCAATAGATGATGCTTGTGCAGTTTTTAGTCGTCGGGCCGCTGCATTTGGTGAGTATTTCAACGTTTTAACTGCAGCTAGAACTTTCTTTTGGGTCTCGGGGCGAACGCGGTCTGGAAAATTAAGCACATTGGAAACAGTTTGGAGCGAGACCCCAGCTAACTCCGCAACCTGCGTGATTGAGGGTGCTTTACTTCTTTGGACCATTTCCTAAGCCTACTTGTCTGGTGAGCCAGGCATAAGCACCGATAGTCCAGCCTTGAATTAACTGTGGTGGTTGATTAATGCGATTTGTCGGGCCAATTTTACCAGCATCATTGATAACTACATCGATTATTTTAGAAGAGATTAATCCTTGCTCTGGATAATCTCCCCGGAAAAATTCTGGATATCCACCAATAGATTCAATTGAGTTTTTAATTCGTGTTGAGATCTCGCGTGACTCATCCTTGAAACCTTGTCGCAGCAATCCACGTGCAGCAAAAACTCCATCCATTGGCCAAGCGGAACCTGTGTGATATCCACCCCCACGATAAGCAATATGATGACAAGAAAGAGTTCGCAGTCCTGTTGGGCCCAGTAAGCCATCACCAGTAATCTCAGCGGCAATAGTTTCTTTGTAACTTCTAAAATCTGAACCTTCAAGAATTAATGAATCTAATAATCGACCTTGATTACTTGCTTGTGAATCAAAGGCAATTTGTTGTCCTTGCTCATTACGTTCGGTACCGAGGGCAAATCGATTTTCAAGCCACATGTGTTTAAATAAAAGCTCACGCACCACTTCCGCTTTTTTCCTCAGTTCTGCAGAAGACATTGGCCAATCTAAAGACGGATACATTTCTTGAATTGTCGCAGCAGCAATAAGAGCATCAAAAGTCTCTGCAACTGTTTCAATCGAGGCGGTGGATGTGCCCGTCGCTAAAGTCCCATCAGCGTGCATGTAGGAGTCACCCGAATCTTTCCAAACTTGATTTTCAATTCCGTTTGGATTAGACCTGCGACTTTCAATCAGACCAGAAGGAGTTGAAAGGCGATTAAGAACCCAAATCGTTCCATCAATTACCCGCGCTCCTATCTCCTTTCCTTCAATGATCGTGTTTAAAAATTTTTGGTTATGTTTGGAAACACGCGCAATCGATCGTATCCAAATCAAAGTTGCATCCACTGACCCGTAATAAGGAAAAACCCATTGCCCTTCAACCATTAGACTTTGTGCGCGCTGATCACCCGGCTCGCGAACTTCGTGAGCTATACGCCCAAACTCCTCTTCGCTCAAGGCAACTTCATTAATTCCTTGAACTGAAGCCAGTGCACTGATTACTGATTCAATTAAGTTCGGGCGATCCTTCGAAAGCAGATCAGCAATCAGTAATGCATCTCTACCAAACAAACATCTGAAAAGATTTTGCTCAGGTAAATCTTTATGGATTTCTAAAGAAATAGAAGCAAAAGGAATTGTGTAGCCACGTTGCTCTCCGATAATGAGATTAATTGCATTTTCTAAGTTAGGTCGAGTTCTTTGATCAAAGACGGGATCGTTAGGTGTGAGAACAAGCGTGTTGGCAACTACCTCTTCATCAGTTTTAAGATCTACTAGTTGTGAATTCATCATTACCCTTTCAAAGAAGAAGATAGTTGCATGTTAATAATGTACTTTTGAAGGAAGATGTACAAAAACAAAACAGGCAAAGTTGAGAGCACAACCAACGCCATTATTGGTGGCCAATCAGTTGAAAACTGCCCTTTGAATTGAAGAATTCCAAAAGGAAGCGTCCAGTGATTTGGTGTTTGTAAGATAATTGATGGCCAAAATAAGTCATTCCAATTACCTTGGAAAGTTAAAATCACGACCGTGGCAATTACTGGCTTAGCGTTAGGTAGCATAATTTTATAGAAAATCTTGAATGGGCTACATCCATCAATGCGTGCCGCATCTTCAAGCTCTCTTGGAAGAGTTAAGAAGTATTGACGCATCAAGAAGATGCTTGCTGCGCTAACTGCCTTGATTAAAAAAATTCCTGCATAGTTCATAGGACCATCGGTAATTAACTGAAGTTTGACTAAAACTTGATAAATAGGAACTAATCGTAATTGATCCGGAATCATCATGGTTCCAAGGACCAAGTAAAACATTACGTCCCTTCCCGGAAAATTTAATCGGGCAAATGCATAACCAGCGATAGCAGCCAAACTTGTTTGCAAGATAACAACAACCGTAGCTATGAAAAGTGAGTTAAGGAACAAAGTAAAGAAATTAGGTTGAATTTTTGTAAATACCGTTATGTAGGCATCAACATTTAACGCCTCTGGAATTAATGAGTCATTGAAAACTTCACTCTGCTTTTTTAATGAAGTACTGATTGACCACAAAAATGGGATAAAGGAGAAAAGTGAGTACGCCAACATTCCCAAAATAAGGAGGTTGGCGCGAAACTTCAAGTTAGTTAACATTTAGTCTTCCGCCGACCAGGCTCGTGAACCAAAAATTTTCCGCTGCATTAAAGTGAGGCCAAAGATAATTACGAAGAGCAGGACACCTATTGCCGCGGCATAGCCAAACTGGAGCTGTCGGAAACAAAGGTTGTAGATGTAAAGAACCATCGTCATTAGTGAATAATCAGGGCTTCCATCTGCGCCTCCGGCGAGGATCGCTTGGTCATAAAGTTGTACTGCACCGATCACGCCAGTTGAAATTACAAAAAAGTGGGCAGGTTTTAGCAAGGGCATAGTTATATACCAAAACACTTGACGTTTTGAAGCACCGTCGATACTTGCAGCTTCAACATAAGATTCATTAATCGTTTGCAAGTTAGCGAGATAGAAAAGCATCATAGTTCCACTAGTTGTCCACGCATTTAGCCCAATAATTGAGTACAAAGCGGTTCGAGAATCCGATAACCATGCACCACTGTTAAAAAGTCCCGGAACATCAACACCAATTAAGGTTAAAAACCGATTGAACAAACCATCTGGTGCCATCAAGAAGATAAACAATGTTGTAATTGCTGCACTGCTGGCGATTGATGGGAAATAAAAAGTAGCACGAAAAAACTTTGCCCCTCGAACTTTAGAGTTTACAAGGAGGGCAAGAAATAAACCAAGACAAGTTTGTAACGGAACAACTATTGCCGCATACAGGATTGAGTTACGAACTGCCTTTAGGAAAATAGGATCTGCGAATGCGGTTCTGTAATTCTCAAACCCAACACCGCCTTTAGAGCCCATTATTCCCCAGTCTTGACTGGAGATATAAATGGCATAAATGAAAATACCAATGTTTAAGAATAGTAAAAGCAGCATAGGGACTGCGATAAAACTCCATCCAGTGATTGACTCGCGGCGAATGCGCGCACGTTTTTCCGAAAGATGCCTTGCCGCTTCAAAATCCGTTAAGGCACTCATAATTCTCCAATGCTAGGCGAATGAGATTGGTCCGTCACCCCTTGACGACGGACCAATCACTTCATTCTTTACTTGCTTTATTTTTACTTAGGAAACGCAGCAGAGGTCTTACTGATAATTGATGCAACAGCCTTCGCTACATTCATATTCTTATCTTGAACCTGCTTCTTCGTTTCATTGTTGAATGCATCAATAACCTTGTTCCAACCCACAAATGATGGAGTTGTAACGGTTGTTTTTGCCTTGGCTGCTTGTCCATTGACTTCGTAACCGACAGGAATTGCTACGTCAGAACGTGATGGAATTGCAACACCATATGATGTCCAAACACCCATTCCACGTGCACCGGTCATGTATTGAATAAATGCCCATGCAGCATCTTTGTTTGTTGAATCTTTGCCAATTGCGTATGCAGCAGTGAAAGCTAAACTTCCGGCAGATTTTGCTGCAGGTAGTTGCCCCTTAATCATTGATGCGGCAACCTTAGGAAATGCATCGCGAAGATATGGATCTAACCAAGCACCTTCCATCGTGAATGCGCACAATTCTTTACCAAATGCTTCGCCAGCCCAACCTGCAGAAAGTTGTGCAGGAGTCTTGAATGCACCTGTTTTGTAATTTGTAAGTGCCCATGTAAGTGCAGCCTTAGTTCCAGCGCTATTTAAGCCAGACTTTGTCCCGGTTGCAATTGATCCTCCAAATGAATAAAAATATGCTCCTAGACGATTGATATCTGCATCAACACACATAGGAGTAATTTTTTTGGCAAGTAACAACTTAGCAGCAGAGTCGAATTGCGCGATTGTTGTTGGCAAAGTTTTAATTCCTGCTCGTGCCATCAGCGTCTTATTGCCTTCTAAAACCAATGGATTGGCATCTTTAGGTAGACCGTACAAAGCAGAACCTGTTTTGAACGGTGCAAGATAACTCTTGTTGAATGCAGTTAGTGAGAAATTAGAAGCATTCACATACTTTGTGAGATCTTCCAGAATTCCTTGTGCTGCCCAATCCTGAGCAATTCCCGCATCCAGATAAAAAACATCTGGTGGAGTCTTTGAGGCAAACTTTGCAATCATCTGTGCACCATGATCGTTGTGCACAACTTGCTGCACATCGATCGTAGGGTTGCGCACTTCAAAAGTTGCAATCGCGTCATTGAGGGCTTCGGTTTCGGCAGGAGATGAACCCCAAGTTGCCAATGTAACTACTGTCTGTGCTGCATTTGCAGGGGTTGCAAATGGTGTTACGAGAGCTAGCGCGACTACGCCAACAATGAGTGATTTACGACTTAACAAAGTATTCCTCCCATTTTAAGTGTTCAAAATTTGAACGTTCAAATAGTTTAACTAGGCCAAGCGCCAGGAAGCAAGAGCCCCACGGGGCTAATTTTGACGGAAATCCACCCTAATTCCATCTGAAGGCTAGCTTTGAGGTTAATTGAGCCTGAAGCGGATTTACTTAAGAGCATCTTTAGCCGTACCCTTAATCCTCCACACTCCTTGGTGAAAACCCAGGTGTGCGGAGAATTTAACCCTCCTGTCACGGAAATACCGTGGCCGTCTTAGTCCAGAGGAGGTCGGGTTAACACATGCGTCATTATGAACTTATGGTCATTCTTGATCCAGAACTAGAAGAACGCACCGTCACACCAAGCCTAGAAACATACTTAAAGATCATCAAAGACTCAGGTGGCACCGTCAACAAGCTCGACTTGTGGGGCCGTCGCCGTATGTCTTTTGAAATCTTGAAAAAGGGCGAAGGTATCTACGCGGTAATCGATATGAACTGCGAACCAGCCGCGATTAAGGAATTAGATCGCCAGTTAAATCTGAACGAATCAGTGTTGCGCACAAAGGCAATGCGTCTCGACGCATAAACTTTTTGCAGGCACGATGCTAGGCCTCCACGAGTAGACCACTGAGAAGAATAGAGAGAAATAAAAATGGCAGCAGGAGATACAACAATTACTTTAATCGGCAACCTAGTTGACGATCCAGAGCTACGTTTCACACCATCAGGTGCGGCCGTGGCAAAGTTTCGCGTTGCTTCAACACCTCGCTATTTAGATAAGCAAAGTAATGAATGGAAAGATGGCGAGAGCCTTTTCCTTCAATGTCAGATCTGGCGTCAAGCAGCGGAAAACTGCGCGGAGTCACTGACAAAAGGAATGCGCGTCATTCTCTCTGGTCGGCTAAAGCAACGTTCATATGAAACAAAAGAGGGCGAAAAGCGCACCGTCTTTGAGGTAGAAGTAGATGAAGTCGGTCCATCACTACGTAACGCAACTGCAAAGGTCACTAAGGCCCAACGCACTGGCGGAAGCGGTGGTGGATACTCTGCACCAGCTGCAGCGGATTCATTTAACGAAGATCCATGGGCAGCAGCGTCAACGTCAACAGCAGCCGGTGGTGGATGGGGAACATCTACTACCGACGAACCACCGTTTTAAATCAACCAACCGTCCATCCATTCCTAGTTCACAGCGCTAACAAAAAGCGTTAAAAAACTAGGGCCCGAAAAGGAGCACCATAATGGGAGCAAGAAATAATAAGGCGTTACGCGAGCCAAAGAACAAGAACGGCAAAGCGGCAGCGCTCAGCAAGAAGTTTAAGAAGAAGCCTTGCAGCTTCTGCCAGCAGAAGGTCACCTTTATCGATTACAAAGATATCGCGACACTTCGCAAATACATCTCTGATCGCGGCAAGATCCGCGCTCGCCGTGTAACTGGTGCATGCACACAGCACCAACGCTCAATCGCAACCGCGGTTAAGAACAGTCGTGAAGTAGCACTACTTCCTTACACATCATCAGCACGATAAGGGGATCTGACAATGAAACTAATCCTTACTCGTGAAGTTGCCGGCCTAGGTTCGGCTGGAGATGTTGTAACAGTTAAAGATGGTTTTGCTCGCAACTTTCTAATGCCACGTGGAAATGCAATTGCATGGTCACAAGGTGGAGAAAAGCAGATCGAAAGCATTCGTCGTGCACGTTCAGCTCGCGAAGTTCGCGATATTGATCATGCCAAAGAGATCAAGGCAAAGCTTGAAGGCGCATCAGTTGTTACTAAGGTCAAGGTTGGCGCTAAGGGCGCACTCTTTGGTTCAGTAACTGACAAAGATGTGGCACAGGCAATCAAGGCAGCAACTGGTCTAGATATCGATCGCCACGCGATCGCTACTAAGGGCCACATCAAGAAGCTTGGTTCACATGATGTAAAGATCTCACTTGGTCATAACATCGTTGCAAAGCTTTCAGTGAGTGTTGTAGCTGACAAGTAATTCAACACAATTAAAGAACCCGTCGCTCAATGTGGCGGGTTTTTTATTGCCACAATTCATATCTCAACATTTGATATCGGCGTAAATACTTTGATCCACAGGATTTCGCGCTTGATATCGAAGTTATGCACAGTTCATCCACGGCTTTCTACACAGGAAAAGCCGCTTATCCACCTACTTATACACACCTTTATCCCCATGCTGGTGGCCGCTTTCTCGCGTGCGGTAGGGGTGAAGACCTAGGTTACGCACAGCATTACTTAAGTCGGTATGCATATATGTCAGTAGCCATATATGTCAGTAGCCATATATGTCAGTAGCCATATATGTCAGTAGCTAGTGGGAAGGTATCCAAGTGAGCATCGCTGAATTCCCCAACAACCGCGCACCCCGCGATCCTAACCTTAACTCGGTCGGTGCTGAATTTGAACGTACACCTCCGCAAGATTTAATTGCAGAGCAATCTGTTTTGGGTGGAATGCTTTTATCAAAAGATGCAATTGCCGATGTCATTGAAATTATTCGTGTCCGCGATTTCTATCGCCCAGCACATGAACTTATTTACGATGCGATTATTGATTTGTATGGCCGCGGCGAGCCAGCTGATGCGGTAACTGTTTCGGCCGAGCTTTCTAAGCGCGGCGATATTTCACGTGCCGGTGGTGCACCATATTTACACACGTTAATTTCTTCAGTACCAACTGCAGCTAACGCTGGCTACTACGCAAAGATTGTTCGCGAACATGCGATCATGCGACGTTTGGTTGAAGCGGGAACAAAGATTGTTCAATATGGTTACACAACTGAAGGTGAAGTCGATGAGATGGTTGACTTAGCGCAAGCTGAAGTTTATGCAGTAACAGAGCGTCGCTCATCCGAAGATTATGTTCAACTATCAACGCTATTGCCACAAGCATTGGATGAGATCGAAGCGATCTCAAGGGGAATCGGTGTTGAAGGTGTTAAGACTGGCTTTAAAGATTTAGATGCACTTACTCATGGTTTGCACCCAGGTAACATGATTATTCTCGCTGCCCGTCCTGCTATGGGTAAGTCAACACTTGGTTTAGATATTGCTCGACATGCATCGATTCACGATGGTTTAACGTCGGTTATTTTCTCACTGGAAATGTCAAAGAGTGAAATTACAATGCGTATGTTGTCTGCTGAAGCGCGCGTTGGTTTAAATAATATTCGCGCAGGTACGTTATCGGATGATGAGTGGTCACGCTTGGCTCGTCGGATGGGTGAAATTTCAGAGGCACCGTTATTTATTGATGATTCACCAAATCTTTCCATGATGGAGATTCGGGCAAAGGCCCGTCGCTTGAAACAGCGCCACAACCTTAAACTCATTGTGATTGACTACTTACAGCTGATGTCTAGCGGCAAGAAAGTAGAGAATCGCCAACAGGAAGTCTCTGAGTTTTCTCGTCAATTAAAGTTGATGGCAAAAGAGTTAGATATTCCAGTTATTGCGATTTCACAGTTAAACCGTGGACCGGAACAACGTACTGATAAGCGTCCAATGCTTTCTGATCTCCGTGAATCTGGTTCGATTGAACAAGATGCCGACGTTGTAATCATGTTGCACCGCGATGATATGTACGATTCGCAAAACCGAACTGGTGAAGCAGATTTAATCGTTGCTAAGCACCGTAACGGACCAACGAAAACAATTACTGTTTCAGCGCAACTTCACTATGCACGGTTCTTTGATATGCCACAGAACCCAGGCGGCGGACAAGACTGGACGCAGGGACGTGAGTCAACAAATAATGCACCAGAGGATAACTTCGGGGCTTAGGCAGGTACAGATCGCGCGCGATCTGCAATATAAATTCCAGCTAACACAATTACTGCGCCAAATAATTGAATCGCATTCCATCCTTGTTCTAACCAGATCCAGGCAAAAATTCCGGCGAGAACTGGTTCGGACATTCCAATAACGCTTGCCGTTGACTCTGATAATAAGCGAAGTCCAGAAATTACAAAAAGGTAGGGAATAATTGTTCCCATAACCACAATCCATAAAAGTAAAGCCCAACCTGGCAGAGTTGATCCAGCAAAGATGCCCTTTAAATCCATTTCGATGGTAAATACTTCAAATGGAAATTGCCATAAAGGCATTGCAATACTCCAGGCCAGGGCTGCCATACCTAAACCCCAAACAGTTAATGATTGCGATGACCGGGTAGTTCCAAATTTTTTGCCCAAAAGAAAATAAGTAGTGAGTGCTAAGGCAGAAATGAATGCACCAAATAAACCAAGTGCATCAAAAGTTAAACCCTGCCAAACCTGGGCAAGTAAAAATAAACCAAGAAGTGAAAGCCCAATTGCTAGCCACATAGATCGCGGCACAAAGGCTTTGCGAACGTATTTAATCCACAAAACGATCCAGATCGGGGCGGTGAATTCGATAAGCAGAACAAGGCTTAACGGCACCCCACGTTGAATACCTAGAAAGTAACCGGCCTGAACTACGGCAAAGCCAATGACCCCATAAACGGCGAGCACAGGAAGTTGTTTTTTTGTCGCTCGCAGAGAATTGCGATCTACCGCAAAGGTAATGGCACCGAGAATGAGAAAGGCACAAACAGATCGCACTTGCGCCAATCGAAATGGCGAAATGTGGTCTAAAACGATGGTGGAGATGACGCCGTTAAAGGAAAAGACGATCGCCCCCATGACAAGGTAAAACTCACCACGGTGCTTCGTAAACATTAGAACAGCCTACTGCGTTAGAAGGCGCCTTCCGGGATCTCCATAATCGCTCCATCAGTTGCTTCTACGATCTTTCGATCGGCAGTGATGTGCGGCAAGTTGTTTTGAACGAAGAACTTAGCTGCTGCAATCTTTCCAGTAAAGAAATCTAGATCTTTGCCAGCGTTAGGCAATTTTTCAACAGCGATATCTGCTTGGCGAAGTAGCAACCAGGCAGTGATGATGTCACCAACGGCCATTAAACAACGTGAAGTACTTAGCCCCACCTTGTAAATTGTTATTGGATCACTCTGTGATTCCATGGCATGTCCCACTAGAACTCCGATGATTCCATTGAGATCACCAAGTGCTTTTAGTAGTAATGCTTTTTCTTCAGCATTCGCCCCGCCTGCTTCGGCAAATGCTTGAATCTCTTTTGCCAGCAAACCAATAGTGCGGCCATTATCTTTTACGATTTTACGGAAGAAGAAATCCAGACCTTGAATCGCAGTTGTACCTTCGTACAACGTATCGATTTTGGCATCACGGACATATTGTTCTAGTGGCCAGTCGCGAGTAAACCCGGCGCCACCAAATGTTTGTAGTGATTCAGTACCCAAAAGTGTCCATGACTTTTCAGAGCCATAACCCTTAACGATTGGAAGAAGCAGATCGTTTAGTTTTTCCATATCTTCGGCACGTTCTTTATTTCCAGCTTCAACCGCAAGTTCAATCTCATCTTGAATAGAAGCGGTGTAAAGAACTAGCGCGCGCATGCCTTCGCTATAGGACTTTTGGACCATCAATGAACGGCGTACATCGGGGTGCTTAATAATGGTGACGCGCGGTGAAGCCTTGTCATTCATTACCTTCATGTCACCGCCCTGCACGCGTTGCTTGGCATACAACAAAGCTTGTTGGTAACCAGCAGATAACGTTGCAATCGCTTTTGTTCCCACCATCATGCGGGCAAATTCAATAATCTTAAACATCTGCGCAATGCCTTGGTGAACATCGCCTAATAAATAACCAACTGCTGGCTCTTTTTCACCCAAGTTAACTTCACACGTTGCCGAAACATTTAAGCCCATCTTGTCTTCTAGGCCAGTTACATAAACGCCATTGCGCTTGCCCATTTCGCCAGTTTCAAAATCAAACATAAACTTTGGAATTAAAAAGAGCGAGAGACCTTTGGTTCCGGGTCCGCCACCTTCGCGACGTGCAAGAACAAAGTGCACAACGTTGTCGTAGAAATCAGCATCTCCCGATGTGATGTAACGCTTTGTGCCGGTGATGTGCCAAGTTCCATCAGCTTGTTCAACCGCCTTGGAACGACCGGCGCCAACATCAGAACCTGCATCTGGTTCGGTTAACTGCATTGTTGCGCCCCAGTGCTTTTCAACCATGTGCTTGGCAATCTTCTTTTGCTCATCTGTTCCAAGAACATGAGCGACTTGGGCAAATGCATAACCCGATGCGTAAATATGAATCGCTGGGTTTGAACCCAAAACCATCTCCGCCATTGCCCAACGAACAGATGGTGGAACTTTCATTCCGCCAAGTGCAACTGGTGCATCAAGGCGCCACCATTCACCATCGATGTAGGCCTTATAAGATTTCTTAAAACTTTCTGGCAACGTAACGTTTCCAGTTGCCTTATCTAAAATCGCGCCAACACGATCGCCTTCTACAAAAGATGCAGCTAAATCATTTTCACACAAACGCTTCATCTCTTCTAACATCCCAACCGATGTATCGCGATCTACTTCTGTGTATGGAGCAACGCCCATAACTTTTTCGCGACCCAATAGGTCAAATAGGCAGAATTCAATATCGCGTAGATTTGCTATGTAATGGCTCATGAGTAAATTGTGCTACCCACCAGTAACTTCTGCAACCCTGTTTGAGCCAAATCCGTGTGGGCTTCAGATAGGCTCGCCCACGTGCTACTCAGTGATCGCGATATCCGCGCCGAAATAGCCGCTGGCCGAGTGGCCTGCGAGCCATTCCATGAAGCCATGATCCAGCCATCTTCAGTTGATGTGCGGCTAGACAAGTTTTTCCGTGTCTTTGAAAACCACAAGTACTCCGTGATCGATCCTTCGATTGAACAGGCCGACCTAACGCGTGAAGTTATCGCCGAAGGCGATGAACCATTTATATTACACCCAGGTGAATTTGTTTTAGCCAGCACCTACGAAATTATTACTTTGCCAGATGACATTGCCGGCCGGCTTGAAGGTAAATCATCACTTGGTCGCTTGGGATTACTAACGCACAGCACCGCTGGTTTCATCGATCCTGGTTTTAGCGGTCACATCACGCTGGAACTTTCCAACGTGGCAAACCTGCCCGTCAAACTTTTTCCAGGAATGAAGATTGGCCAGCTCTGTCTCATCAAACTCTCATCTCCAGCTGAGCACTCATACGGCAGCGAAAAATATGGATCGCGCTATCAAGGCCAGCGTGGACCAACTGCCAGCCGTTCATTTTTAAATTTCCACAAATCAAAGGTCGATTAGAAACTCACCTGTCAGGGAATGAAATCCGTGAAATCGCGGTTTAATAAGGCATGAGAACAATCATTATTCTTGGAGCTGTTGCCCTTATCGCTGTCTTTTTAATCTCGCAGTACAACCGCTTGATTCGTTTAAACATCACAGTCGATGAAGCATTTGCCCAGATTGAAGTACAGCTCAAGCGTCGCGCAGATTTAATTCCAAACTTGGTTGAAACCGTTAAGGGATATGCAAAGCACGAACAATCAACATTCGATGCAGTGGTAACTGCTCGCGCAAAAGCTACTTCAGCAACTGGTGTTGCCGATACTGCTGCCGCCGATGGAATGTTGACCCAAGCATTGCGTGGATTACTTGCCGTCGCCGAGGCATATCCAGATTTGAAAGCGTCGACAAACTTTTTATCATTGCAAGAAGAGCTGGCTACCACTGAAAACAAAGTTGCATTTTCTCGTCAGTTCTACAACGACAATGTGCGCGAACTCAATACTGCGGTAAGGACTATCCCCAGCAGCTTTTTTGCCGGTTTTGCAAAGGTTGGGGAGCGCGAGTTTTATGAAGTTGAAGATCCGCAAGATCGCATCGCCCCTAACGTTAAGTTCTAATGAACTTTAGAACGATGCAAGCGGCTAATCGCCGCAAAACAATTGGCCTGCTTATTGGTATGGCGATTTTAATGTGGTGTGTTGTCTATGCCGCGCTCACTTACTTTGGTGGCTCTTCCGCTGCCATTGTGCCAATTGCAGTTGGTATCTCATTGATTTCAGTGTGGGGCTCTTACTATGGATCCGACAAATTAGTATTAACGATGACGGGTGCAAAATTAATTCAAGAGTCTGATAATCCAAAACTCTTTGGTTTAATTCAGGAAGTAATCATCGCATCTGGAATGCCTATGCCAAAGGTTGCGATAGTAATCGACAGTGCGCCAAATGCTTTTGCAACGGGGCGAAATCCAGAACATGCCTTAATTGCATTTACAACTGGAATTTTAGATGCGATGGATCGCGAACAGTTGCAAGGTGTGATCGCCCACGAGATGGCACATGTTGCCAATCGCGATACTTTGGTCAGCGCCGTAGCTGCAACCACAGCTGGTGCAATTGCCATTGTTTCTGACATGTTGGCCCGAATGATGTTTTTTGGTGGCCGCCGAGAAAACAACAACAACGCTAATCCACTTGCACTTATTGTTTCGCTCTTTATTTTGATATTGGCCCCGCTTGCGGCAGTGATGTTGAAATCTGCGATTTCGCGCAAACGTGAATCACTAGCCGATGCAACAGCGGTCTCCTTTACCCGAAATCCAGCTGGCCTACGTTCGGCGTTGGAAGTACTAGCCGCTGATTCAACCGTGGTGCAGCAACGTTCAACGGCCGTTGCTCATATCTGGATCGAGTCACCACTTGATTCCAAATCAGTATCAAAGATGTTTTCAACCCACCCACCGATTCAAGAACG
>Ga0335396_10000644_pt1 | contig 47603 bp, 39 predicted proteins | sample FRY02_FD_205743 | JGI IMG/M metagenome (GOLD analysis project Ga0335396, IMG submission 205743) | Freshwater microbial communities from Lake Fryxell liftoff mats and glacier meltwater in Antarctica - FRY-02 (spades assembly) (version 2) | ecosystem: Environmental > Aquatic > Freshwater > Ice >...
ATCATCAGCCAAGTGAGCCATTTCTTCCATAGTCTCATCAATAGCATCTGCAGGTGCATTGAACTTCACCATCATCGTATAGGTATTCTCCATAATCCGATCAGCTACTTTGACCTTCAAGTCTGGGTCTATCACGTTGAACAAAAGGATTCCTGCTATGGTTCCTAAAAGTCCCGCTGTAACTAAACACGTAAAGGATGTAACGAAAGCATCTTTGAAGCTCAATAAATTTCCTTGATTGCTTTTCTCCTTGCGCACAGCAAGAACAGCGATGACAATTCCTATGACGAGAAAAAGGGCGAGCAACCATAAGCTCGCAAACAAGCTATAGTCAATGAAATAGACTGCGAGGGAAAGTATAGATGCGATACCTCCTGAGATTAATCCGTATTTGATTCCTTGGTTCTTCATTTCTGGTGCTTTTTGGTTCAAGCAAATATAGCCTTTCGTTTTCCGCTTTTCTTGATAGGAATGAATACCTTTGTCCCCTGGGCAAGTCTTATACGACCAGCTCCTGTTGAATCCCCCCAGGGCCGGAAGGCAGCAAGGGTAGACGGTTGTAGCGGTGCGATGTAAGTAGCTTGCCCTTTTTTTATTTTCTTTCGGCTAGCAGAGCAATGTCCAAAGTAATTCTGATAACCGGAGCTTCGTCCGGAATAGGTAAAGCCATAGCGGCCTATCTCCATTCTAAAGGTCTTATTGTATACGGGACTAGCAGGAATGCAACCCATGGTATCATCCAAGACGGCATCACTTTCCTTAAAATGGATGTCACCAATACTTCCTCAGTCCAAGATGCAGTGAAGTTCCTCCTCGATAAGGAAGGTCATATCGATGTCTTGGTCAATAATGCCGGAATAGGAATGGTGGGTGCAGGTGAAGACTCAGGTGTAGATGAGATGAAGCAGCAATTCGAGACCAATTTCTACGGTACAGTCAGGGTGATGCAAGAGGTATTGCCGGGAATGAGAGACCAAGGACATGGACATGTGATCAATATCTCTTCCCTCGCTGGAATCTTTGGTCTACCTTATCGTGGAGTGTATTCGGCAGCCAAATTTGCCATCATTGGGCTCAGCGAATCCATGCGTATGGAACTTCGTTCTTACGGAGTCAGACTAGCTGTCATCTGTCCAGGAGATTTTAAGACGCCTATCAAGAGTTCACGTATACATGCTAAGAAAAGTGAGAACTCTGTCTATGCCAAGGAATTCGGGGAGGTCTATACTTTGATGAATGATGAGTTAGACAATTCAGGTGACCCCGTTGCCGTAGGAAAAGAAGTTTGGAAGATCCTGCAAGACCCTGATCCACGACCTTTCTATCTAGTAGCCTCTCCTTTCCAGAAAATCGTGGTTATGCTCAGGCATTGGATACCTAGAAGGTCGTTCCAATGGCTGATGATGCATAACTATAAAATGCTGCGCTGAGCTTTCATACCCCTATCTTCTTCTCAACTAAGGCTCTCACTTCATCTTCTTTGTCCATGGCCATAGCCTGGATCTTACGGCCTTCTTCCAATATCCTGGTGACATATTCCTTATCGGGATGCTCTGCACAGTTTATCTTAACGTTCATAAAGGCTCCCATCACACCTGTACGCGCACATAGTGCACCTACGCCAGCATCGGTGATTGAATTCGGGTTACCCTTTTCGGCCATGGCCTGCGTCACTTCCATGCTTTCATAGCAGACCTTCATAACACGCAGCGGAACTTCTATAGCGTAGGTCGTTGCTTCTGTGATGGCATTCTTTCTGACATTCTTCTCTTCATCGCTGCCTTTAGGCAGCTGGAAGGCCTCCATGATCTTATTGAAAGCAGCCGTATCCTCATCTACCAGATGGAGAAGTTCGTTGATATGCTTCTGCCCTTTCTCAGCCCATTCGCTGAACTCTTCCCAGCGATCATCCCAGCCGCGCTTATGCGCACTGAGGTTGGCCACCATGGTTCCTAGTGAAACTCCAAGCGCCCCGACATAGGCAGAGATAGAGCCACCGCCAGGTGCAGGACTTTCTGAAGCCGTTTCTTGGGCAAATGCAGCCAGATTCATATTGATCAGTCGCTTGCCATCCATATCCTCAATAAGATATTCGATGATCTTCTTTCTAGGATCAAAAGGTGCAAGGTCATCCAAACCCAAAGACTTCACGGCTATCTTGATCTTCTCAGCCTCTGAGATTCCCTTGGAACGATTCTGTTTCTCCAAGAAATAATCAGCCGCATCGAGCATGGCTTTCTTAGGTATAAGGCCTACAAGTTCAGATCCAGTAACCCTGATTCCTCGGTCCAATGCCTTCCTACATGCCTCGTCAAAAGCTATATGCACAGGCGTGACGTTAATATTGGTCAGATTCAATGAAAGCTGTGCGATGCCATACTCCTCTATATACCAACCAATCCCTTTTACGGCTTTCAAACTCCCAGGAATGCGCTCTGGTTCACCATCTTTCCCAATCACAATATCTCCAATGAGCCCATTGCTCTTCTTTACCCTTCCCGCTTCGCGTATATCAAAGGCAATTGAATTGGCCCTGCGGGTAGAAGTGGTATTTAGATTCACATTGTAAGCGACCAAGAAATCCCGTGCTGAAACGGCCGTAGCTCCTGTTTTCTTGACCGATTCAGTGAATGAAGCGGGTCCAAAATCAGGTTTGAACTCCTCTGTAGCCAACTTATCCAGGCCTTCATACTCGCCAGACCGGCAATAGGCCAGGTTCTTTCTTTTCTGATTACTGGCGGCATTCTCGTAGAGGTAGATAGGGATGTTCAATTCTTCTCCAATGCGCTTTCCTAAGTTCTTAGCGAATTCGGCAGTTTCTTCCATGCTCATTCCAGCAATAGGTATAAGCGGACACACATCCGTGGCTCCCATGCGCGGGTGTTCTCCTTTGTGCTTGGACATATCTATGAGCTCTGAGGCTTTCTTGACCAATCTGAAAGCGGCCTCACATACAGGTCCTGGCTCTCCAACAAAGGTGATGACCGTTCTGTTAGTACTAGCTCCTGGATCAACATCAAGGAGGCGCACTCCTTCAACGGTCTCTACCACTGACACTATAGCTTGAATCTTCGCTTTATCTCTGCCTTCAGAGATATTAGGAACGCACTCGATGAGTTTTTTCATATGAAATCTGCTTTGGTCCGCTAAGTTAGAATAGCTGTGCTCGAAAGGAAGTTAAGCCTTCAATATTGAGGATAATTCCTCCTTCGCGTGCTGATAAATCCTATATAAATCTAGTGTTCGTTCACAAGAAGAGGCCCCAAACCATCAAAGGCTGAAGAAATTACGTTAACACTGAATCTGATTTCACCATTCTATGAATAAATACAAAGTTAATATCAGGTCAAAAATAAGTGTCAATGCCATAAACAGTATGCAGTCCGCTTAAATGCCAGGTTTATCCAAGTGCTTTTTGAGGTTTTTCAACATATTAGGCTAGCTGATGTACCTGAAATCCTTTGAGAAATAAAGTGACCCCGCATCATGCATAGTACGAATGTTCTCAAGATCTTACTCTTCATATAGGCACTGAGCATAGAGGGCAAAGAGAGGCCCATGATGGACTGTTTCTTAAAAGAATATATGCGTTCAGGCTTTGGTGCTTTTGGCGGCTTCACCTCCTTCCAGAGTGATTGCCAGATTTATTGGAATCAATATAGACCCGTATCTAGCTATACAGCTTTTGAAGATGTTGGGAATTGGCTGAAAAAGGAATTATCTCTTTGACTATTATTTCTGAGAATTAGAGCAGAAGTTGACCTTTAACAGAGGGCCCGCTTTTTTTATCCAAAGATCTTAGCTCTAAAGATATCGACCTAAAAATTCATATCCGTAGGTATCTTCGACCCTCCATGAATCCTGGCAAGAACATTCTCATTATACAAACGGCCTTCATCGGTGATGCGATACTTGCATCGGCTATGTTGGAATCCCTGCATGCGTATGACTCGGCTATGAGGATTAGCCTTTTAGTCAGAAAGGGAAATGAGAGCCTCTATGAAGATCATCCTTTTCTGCATGAGCTTTTAAGCTTGGATAAGGGTCTTTCTTGGTTCAATCGCATGTCCCAGATGATCTACCTCATCCGATCCAAGAAATATGATGTGGTCTTCAATGCGCAACGCTTTATGAGCACGGGAATACTCACAGCTATATCAGGCTCCGATCTCAAAGTGGGTTTTGATAAGAACCCACTTTCCATATTCTTCAATAAAAAAGTCCCTCACAGCATGGAAGATGGACGACATGAAGTTGAAAGGAACACGGATCTTCTGAATGCTGTCTTTCCCGTCTCCCTTTCAGAACCGAGACTTTATCCGAGTTCTGAAGCATTCTTCAAGGTGAAGCGTGACGCACCATATATATGTATGGCTCCTAGCTCGGTATGGTTCACTAAACAATGGCCTACAGAGAAGTGGATTGAACTCATCTCTCATATCCCTTTTGAATTAGAAGTACTGCTAATAGGCGCTCCTTCTGATAAGGCTATGGCCCAAGAGATCATTGACCAAAGCCATAGAGAAAAAACCTTCAATCTATGCGGCTCGTTCAACTTGCTAGAATCAGCTGCATTGATGCAAGGCGCATTGATGAATTACGTAAATGACTCAGCCCCTATGCACTTGGCCTCCTCCATGGACGCCCCAGTCTCTGCCATCTATTGCTCCACTGTTCCATCCTTCGGATTTGGTCCAAGATCAAAGCATTCCTTCATTTTTGAAGTAGAAGAAGATCTACCCTGCCGCCCTTGTGGATTGCATGGAAAAAAAGCATGTCCATTGGGTCATTTCAATTGCAGCAAGATAGACCCTGTTCGCATGGTCAAGGAAAGTCTGAGTTGATTAAAAATTGAAAGCCGCTCCATGCTGGAAGCCTCTTACATTTGCCTCTCTATCTAAAGAACTAGACATGACGAAGACCCTATTGGCCATACACGGAGGAGCTGGTACATTGCTCCAGTCAGAAATGAGCCCTGAAAAGGAAAAAGCCTATCTCAGCGCCCTAGAACAAGCATTGAATGCAGGAAATGCTGTGCTTGAAAAAGGTGGGTCGGCCATGGATGCTGTGGAAACTGCAGTGAGAAGCATGGAAGACAGTCCGCTGTTCAATGCCGGAAAAGGTTCCGTATTCACAGCCACAGGTTCCCATGAGATGGATGCCTCAATCATGAACGGCAAGGACATGATGGCAGGAGCAGTATGCGGAATCACAGGTATTCGAAATCCGGTGAGTCTTGCGCGTAAGGTTATGGAGAAGACGGAGCATGTGATGCTTGCAGGAAGAGGAGCAGAGGAATTCGCCAGAGAGATAGGAGCGCAATTCGAGGATGAAGCATATTTCCATGATGACCTGCGCTATAAGCAATGGCAGATGGTCGCGGGATCTGAGATTGTAAAGCTGGATCATGACCTGAATCCTGAGAAGAAACTTGGAACAGTAGGTGCTGTGGCCTTGGACCGCGAAGGAAACATCGCTGCGGCCACATCTACAGGCGGAATGACCAATAAGCGATATGGACGTGTGGGAGACAGCCCTGTGATAGGCTCTGGGACCTATGCACGAAATAAAACCTGTGCCGTGTCCTGCACCGGAAGTGGAGAATTCTTCCTGCGTGGGGTGGTGGCTTATGAAGTGTCTGCTTTGATGGAATTCAAAGGAATGAGTCTGCAAGCAGCATGTGATGAGGTGATCCAACATAGATTATTGGACCTTGGAGGTGACGGAGGATTGATCGCATGTGATATCAAAGGCAATCACGCCTTGGTATTCAATACAGAAGGTATGTATAGAGGCTATGTTCGAGAAGGCGAAGCCATCCAAATGGCCATATATAAGGAAGGACTTAAATGAACTCTGCTCCCATTGGGAGAACATTGGCTTTCATGTTTTCAAGTGAGAAGGTATCTCCGTTGGCCAAGATATGTACGTTTAAATCTGTCAAGGATATGGGAGTCCCTTCTTCTAGAACCTTGTAGTTATTATGTCCAAGACCTCTTGGATCCATGACAAAGACCATTCCTGATCCAATGACTTTGCAGTCCATCTCATTCTTGATGACTACCCCAGTATCTTCAGCCAATCCTATTCCTATACAATCAGGGTATTTGGCCAATGCCTCAGCCAATCTGCCAAATCTCCCTCTGCGCACGAAATGTGTATCGATAATAAGACCAGGAATAAAAGCCAATCCCTTTCTGATTCTCACGGCTCCCTTTAATAATGACTCTGAGGCGCTCCCTCCTGAGATCATATATTTCGCCATGGCCATGGCACCAGCACTCGTTCCAGCGATGACCAAGTTATCTTCTTGATAACGCTTCATCAGCAATGCATGAAGACTCGTCTTGGCGATATACTTAGGAAGCTTGGATTGATTCCCCCCAGTGAACATGACGACATCAGCTTCTGAAATAATCTTGAGCAGTTCCTTATCCTCACACTCTTGCTTGGATGTGATATGGAAATGATCCAGCTTTTTACACTTCAATCTATTGAACCCCTGCACGTACTGTTCTGAGACCTCTTTCGGGATACTGGAGGCCGATGTGATGAGTACCACCTTGGAATCCACGCCATTAGCCTCCGTGAGGACGTGTTTAAGCACTCCCTTTTCCTCAAATGGAAGAATAGGGTCCAACTCTTCTCCCCTGTCTTCGCCACCTCCTATTGGAATCAATACTCCCCCCCTTCTTTTATCACTGCTCATGTTCATTCCCTTGTTTCGCGTTCAAATTTCACCAAATAAAACGTGCCTGTGATCTTTCTTTTTCGTTTCTTCCCAAAGAATTTCAACAGCGTATTTATGAGGATCAGAGAAATCAATGCAATGAGAGGGCCAAATTATTGGTCAGTGAACAGAGATAAACTCATCGTCATGGTGCTCGATCTAGAGGAAATGGAGGAGCGACCCACCAATAAGATTCTGGGATTCTTAGACCGTTTGAAAGACATGTTCCCCAGTATGTTGTCACATCGTTGCTCCGAGGGGACTGAGGGAGGATTCTTCCATCGGGTCAAGGAAGGGACGTGGATGGGCCATGTGATAGAACATATCGCCTTAGAGATCCAGACCCTAGCCGGAATGGACACTGGATTTGGCAGAACACGCACTTATGGCGAAGAAGGAGTCTATTTCGTAGTGTTCAGCTATACGGAGGAAAAAGTAGGCCGATTCGCAGCCAAAGCGGCCGTGGCTATGGCTGAAGCATTGATAGATGGTAAAGAATATGACCTCGCCTCAGACATCCAAGAGATGCGAGAGATACGTGAAAGAGAGCGTCTCGGACCTAGCACAGGTTCCATCATAGAAGAAGCTGAAGCAAGAGGGATTCCTTGGATTAGACTCAATAAATATTCCCTATGTCAACTTGGATATGGATCCAATCAGAAACGCATCCAAGCTACTGTCACGAGTCAGACTTCAAGCATAGGCGTAGAGATAGCCTGCGATAAAGAAGATACTAAGTTCTTGCTTGAAGCAGCTGAAGTTCCTGTTCCTAAAGGAGACATCGTACGCTCTGAGGCTGGATTGAAAGATGCAGTAGAACGCATAGGTTATCCTCTGGTAGTGAAGCCCATCAATGGGAATCACGGAAGAGGGATTACTACGGATGTGCGCAATTGGGAAGATGCTTGCATTGCATTAGAAGCAGCAAAAGAAGTGAGCCGATCAGTAATCATAGAGAAATTCATAGTAGGAGATGACTATCGCCTCTTAGTTATCGATCATAAATTGGTCGCTGCAGCTAAGAGGACGCCTGCTCACGTCATGGGAGACGGCAAGAGTACTATTCAGCAGCTTATTGACAAGACCAACTCGGATCCACGCAGAGGATATGGGCATGAGAATGTATTGACCCAAATCACTGTGGATGCAATGACCATGGGGCTTTTGGAAGAGAAAGAATTGACTTTAGATAGTATCATTCTTAAAGATGAGTTCTTGAAACTGAAAGATACAGCGAACCTGAGCACAGGTGGTACAGCTGAGGATGTGACAGAGATCGTTCATCCGTTCAATGTCTTTATGGCTGAGCGCATTAGCCGCATCATAGGTTTGGACGTTTGCGGAATAGATATCATGACCACTGCCATCGATCAACCATTGACAGAAACGGGCGGTGCTGTACTCGAAGTCAATGCCGCACCAGGTTTCAGGATGCACCTCGCACCGAGTGAAGGACTTGGACGTAATGTGGCCGCGCATGTTCTTGATATGCTCTATCCTTTTGGGGAACTTTCAAGGATACCTATAGTTGCAGTGACAGGAACCAATGGTAAGACCACCACTACCCGTCTCATCGCACACATGGCCAGGATGAAAGGCTTTAAAGTCGGATATACCACTACAGATGGTATCTATATCCAGAACCGTCTATTGATGAAAGGAGATTGCACAGGTCCTGCAAGTGCTGAGTTCGTATTGAAAGACCCTACAGTGAATTTTGCCGTACTCGAGTGTGCCCGTGGAGGATTGCTGAGAGCGGGGCTAGGCTTCAAGAGATGTGATGTAGGAATAGTGACTAATGTCGCTGCAGATCACCTCGGATTGAAAGGGATCCATACCATCGACCAGCTGGCCAAAGTAAAAGGAGTCATCCCAGAAGTGGTTTTGCCTTCAGGTCATGCCATATTGAACGCTGATGATGACCGTGTCTATGAGATGAGGAGTAATGTGAAATGCAACGTGGCGCTCTTCTCCATGGATGAAGATAGCCCAAGGATCAAGAAACACGCTAAAGCAGGAGGTTTATCAGCAATCTATGAGAATGGATTCATTACCTTGATGAAAGGAGAATGGAAGATCAGGATATGCAAAGCCGTCAATGTTCCTCTCACTATGGGAGGTAGGGCCGCTTTCATGATCCAGAACGTATTGCCTGCAGTGCTCACTGCCCATGTCCGCGGATTCTCTATAGAAGACATCAAAGTTTCTCTGGAATCTTTCATTCCCTCTCCAGCCCAAACACCTGGAAGATTGAATCTATTCGAGTTCAAAGACTTTAGCATCATGCTGGATTATGCGCATAATGCAGCTGGGCTCAAGGCCCTTGCAAATCTTGTCGAAAAGATGGACGGCTATCCGAAGGTGGGAATCATCGCAGGAGTGGGAGACCGAAGAGATGAGGATACCATAGAACTAGGTGCTATAGCCGCTGGAATGTTCGATGAGATCATCATCAGACAGGACAGGAATCTGAGAGGACGAGAAGAGGATGAACTGATCGCACTGCTAGAGACCGGAATCGATAGGGTAGATCCAAACAAGCCTCGAAAAGTGATTCGGCTTGAGAAAGATGCTATCGTGCATGCTATAGAGAATGTGAAGAAAGGATCCTTGATCATCGTCAGTTCAGATGTGGTCCCTGATGCCTTGAACCTGGTCATGAAATATAAAGAAGACGAGGCAGATAAGCTCTATGGATTCAATAAAGAAGACATCCCTAATATCGTGGTCTGAAATATAAGAAGAGGATGGAAGTGAAAGACAGCAATGGCAATCTCCTTCAAGATGGGGATAGCGTCACCGTAATTAAGGACCTGAAAGTGAAAGGCTCATCTATGGTCATTAAAAGAGGGACCTCCGTCAAGAACATAAAACTCACTGATGACCCTGCCGAGGTGGAAGCTCGTGTACTCAAGAGTCACATGGTGCTCAGGACCGAGTTCATCAAGAAGAGCTGAGACCCATTGCCATTTTCTCCCTGTTTATGAATGCTTGAATAGCTCCTTCAAGCTGATCAGAAAGATCCTCCGTGGTGATTGAAGGTAATTTCCATGCATTCTTGTTCATCTCTTGACCCAACCAAAAACTGGCATTGGAAATAGAATCGAATACCAATTCGGGAAATTTAGTGCTGGGAATCAGTTTCATGATGAATTGCATCATGGCTCTGGAAGCCAATCTTTCAACCACTATGGCGTTGGCCAGATAGGCTGTAGAATTCTTGAATCCATGAATGTATCGCCTAGCATCCTTATTCAAGGAGATAAGTCCTTTAGAGTGCGTGAGGACAGGAATACCTCCCTCACATATCTTAGCTAGGCATTCATTGAAAGCCATGTATTCTATGGCGCTTTCCAAGCCCACTTCTGTATCCTCCTTGACTTCCAAAAGGAAGAAGGATTCATCCACGATACTCGCATTGAAGATCGAGTTTTCAAATAGGTTTGTTTTCTTTTGGGTATACATATCTTTTCTAGATTAAAAGAACAATGTAGTATACGGTGCATCCCGAATAAAGTTACCTTAATGTATACCCTATGTATTTAATCTGAGTTTCATGGCTTTGCATTAACAAGAGCATTGCCCAATAGCTTGAATTTCAGGCATAATAAGACTACCTTTGCGCACAATTTTTTTTTGAGCTATAGCACATGATCAGCGCCAACAATATTTCTTTACAATTCGGAAAAAGGAGCCTTTTTGATGAAGTGAACATCAGTTTCACCGGAGGGAACTGCTACGGAATCATTGGAGCCAATGGTGCCGGAAAGTCCACTTTCCTTAAGATATTGGCGGGTGAGATGGATGCGAATTCAGGCAGTGTGTATATAGAGCCTGGAAAGCGTGTATCCTTTCTCAAGCAGGATCACTTCGAGTTCGATCAGTGCACTGTGCTCGATACTGTGCTCATGGGCCATAAGGACCTATGGAAAATCAAGGAACAGAAGGATGTCATATACGCTAAGCCAGATTTCGATGAGATAGATGGGCTAAAGGCTGCCGAACTCGAAGAGAAATATGCTGAGATGAACGGCTGGAATTCCGAGTCAGACGCTGCTTCCCTATTAAGCGGTCTGGGAATAGAAGAAAAAGATCATTTCAAACTCATGGAGGAAATGCCAGGGAACTTGAAAGTGAGGATCCTCTTGGCCCAATCTCTGTTCGGGAATCCTGACATCCTCATTCTCGATGAGCCTACCAATGACTTAGATATACGCACAGTGGTATGGTTGGAGGATTTCCTCTTAGATTTCAAGAACACCGTAATTGTCGTCTCCCATGACCGTCACTTCTTGGACACCGTATGCACGAACATCGCTGACATCGACTTCGGGAAGATTAAGCAGTTCACAGGGAATTACAGCTTCTGGTATGAGTCAAGCCAGCTCGCTTTACGTCAGCGCAACAATCAGAACAAGAAAGCTGAAGAGAAAAAGAAAGAACTCATGGAGTTCATTACACGTTTCTCTGCCAATGCATCCAAATCCAAGCAAGCCACGAGCCGAAGGAAACTATTGGACAAGATTAATATCGATGAAATCCAGCCTTCATCCAGGAAATATCCGGCCATCATCTTGAAACAAGGAAGAGAAGCCGGGGATCAGATATTGCATGTCAAAGGATTGAGTAAAGAAGGAACAGATGGTAAGCTCTTCAAGAACTTCGATCTGAATGTGATGCGAGGAGATAAGATCGCTTTCCTTTCCAAAGACAGCACGGCTATCACAGCACTGTTTGACATACTCATGAGTGAGCAGAAAGCTGATAAAGGAAGCTTCACCTTCGGGGAGACTATCACTCCTGCATACCTTCCTAATGAAAATGTAGAGTTCTTCGATACGGATATGAATCTGCTTGATTGGCTCAGACAGTTCTCTACGGAGAAAGATGAGGTCTTCATCCGAGGATTCTTGGGTAAGATGTTATTCTCTGGAGAAGAGATCTTCAAGAGTGCCCATGTGCTCTCAGGAGGTGAAAAAGTACGCTGCATGACTTCTAGATTGATGCTCGCTGAAGCGAATCTTTTGATTTTGGATGAACCAACAAATCACTTGGACCTTGAGAGTATCCAAGCTATGAATAATGCGCTGAAGGATTATAAAGGAACTGTGCTCTTCACATCACATGACCATGAATTCGTTCAGACGGTCGCCAATAAGATCATAGAGCTCACGCCAAATGGTCATATTGAGAAGATGATGAGCTTTGATGAGTACTTGGGCAATGACAAGGTTCAGGAGCAGCGAGAGGCTTTGCTAGCTATGAGTAAGTAATCAGCTTTCGTTGATTCTCGATTGAACTCAGTATTTCGATTTGTCTGGCTGTTGACCAAGACCTTTCCTTGACCATCGCACTGCCTTTTTTTTCCACAATTATTTGATTTATCAATACTTATTAGGACATTGATCTGGTCGAACGGAGGTTGCAATAGGATTAACCACTATTGTCCTTCATCTATCTATCTATCACTAGTCAATACACCTATAAGATGAAAAAAACGATGCTTGCCCTAGGGCTTATTATTGGCATAAGTACTGTGCTAACAGCGCAGCGAAACTGTGGTTCCATGGAATATCTAGACATGCAGATTCAACAAGATACGAAGCGCCTTGAAAAAATGGAACGCATAGAGAATCATACTCGGAATTTCATGGATCATCAAGAAACGCGTGCAGTGAATGGAGTAGTTACTATTCCAGTAGTGGTCCATGTAATCTATAACACCAGCGCTGAGAATATCAGCGATCTTCAGGTTCAGTCCCAGATTGCTGTTTTGAATGCAGATTTCAGAAGGATGAATAGTGATGCTGACAACGTATGGTCACAAGCGCAGGATTCGGAAATCGAATTCTGTTTAGCAAGCTTGGACCCCAATGGAAATTCAACCACTGGAATAACCCGCACATCCACAAGTACAACAGCATTTGGCACCAATGACCAGATGAAGTACTCTTCTTCAGGCGGAAAGGATGCTTGGAATTCAAGCGCATATATGAACCTGTGGGTCTGTGATATAAGCGGAGGTATACTCGGCTATGCGCAATTCCCTGGAGGCGCTGCTTCAACAGATGGCGTAGTGATTGATTACCAATATATAGGGACGATGGGAACAGCCACCTCTCCATTCGATCTCGGTAGGACGGCAACACATGAAGTTGGGCATTGGTTGAATCTCAGGCATATCTGGGGTGATGGCGGATGCAGTGTTGATGATTTCGTTTCAGATACACCTAGTTCTGACGCTGCTAATTATGGTTGCGCATTGAGCCATGTCTCATGCAGCACTTTAGATATGGTCCAGAATTACATGGATTATTCTGATGATGCCTGTATGAATCTATTCACGTCAGGTCAGAATGTGAGGATGAGGGCTTTATTCGATACTGGCGGTGCAAGGGCTTCTTTATTGAATTCAGCAGCCTGCGGCACTCCTCCCCCAGCATCCACTTGCACTGACGGCATACAGAATGGTCAAGAGACCGGAGTAGATTGTGGTGGCCCTTCTTGCCCCGCTTGTCCCTGCAATGGTAGCAATGTCACAGTGAGTATCACTTTCGATAATTATCCTGAAGAGACTTCATGGACCCTCAAGAATGCCAATGGAACTACTGTGGCTTCAGGAGGAACTTATGCAAGTCAAGCCGATGGAAGCACATTGAACATAAGCCTATGTTTAGCTGATGGTTGCTACGATTTCACTATCAATGACGTATATGGTGATGGAATCTGTTGCAGCTATGGAAACGGATCTTACACTGTAAGCGGCCCTTCTGGCACGCTGGCCTCTGGAGGAAGTTTCACTTCATCTCAAACAACTAATTTCTGCTTAGGCGGTGGTCCAGCTCCTACCTGCACCGATGGTATACAGAACGGAAGCGAGACTGGTGTTGACTGTGGTGGCTCTGCTTGTCCTGCTTGTCCTCCTAACTACTCGTGTACCGATGGTATACAGAACGGAAATGAGACAGGTGTTGACTGCGGTGGCCCTGATTGCTCACCATGCGGAGGTAATGGCTGTACCTATGGAACCATTAACAGTAACACATTTGAAAGCAACTGGGGAATATGGAATGATGGAGGTTCAGATTGTGCAAGAGTGAGCAATAGCTCTTACGCTTATAGTGGCAACCTTTCCATAATGATCAGGGATAATACTTCCTCTTCAGTCACCACCACGGACAACTTGAATCTGTCAAGCTATAGTGAAGTCACCGTTGAATTCTTTTTCTACGCAGTGAGCATGGAGAATGGAGAGGACTTCTGGTTACAAGTCTCTACCAATGGCGGAAGCACATACAACACAGTCGCGAGTTATGCAAGAGGAACTTCATTCAACAATAACACTTTCTATACTGATCAAGTGATTATTTCTGGACCGTTCACTAGCAATACTCGCTTCAGATTCCGTTGTGATGCATCAGCGAATAACGATCTGATTTATCTGGACAATATCACTATCACTGGTTGTAACAATGCGGCTAGAGCAGATTCTCCTGAGAATATCTTGGGGTCTTCAGTTGCAAGAGAAATTTCAGGGACAAATATTGAAATGACTCTTTATCCAAATCCGGCCAATGACCTTTTGAATATGAGCTTGACCTTAAATCAAAAGGAGCAAGTGACTTACTATGTAATGGATATCCAAGGAAGGGTGATTAAGGAGAAGAATACTTCTATTCCCGCAGGTCGTTCGACTTTACAATTAGAGACATCCGACATGGAACAAGGTACGTATCTCTTGATGATGAATAGTTCCACTGGAACACAGTCTATAAGATTCGTCATCCAACATTGAACAATGAATATGGAATGAGAAAGGGCTGCTTGAATCAAGCAGCCCTTTCTTTTTTTAAATAGATCCCCCGATCAATATCTGTATGTCTTTCCCTCTTTTTCAAGCAAAGTCTTGGCTTCAGAAAGCTCTGGCAATTTCTCTCTATCGATTGTAAGTACTTGAATCTCCTCAGCCATGTTACGGCTCTTCTTCATAGCCTCCTGATGCGCTCCACTCTTCATGAATGCTTCTATGCTCTTTTCATCATCCCATAGGCTCAGAGCATAATGGAGTGTTCCAGATCCTTTAACAATTACATCTTTAGCCCCTGCTTTACGGCTTTGACTTTTTACCTTCATCAAGTGAAAGGTCAGTGCGGGTAATTTCCAAATCGAACGGAGTTTGATACTTGTGATACTTACTTTCATAGCATAACCAGCTTTTTTTGGCCTATTCTTCAAAAATCTTAAACCTCATCCAAGGATCCGTACATTGTCTAATCATCTACCAACATTCATATGTATATAGCACCTTCTACTTCGAAACATCTCTTCCAAATACCTGAGGATGAGCATTATCTGAACTGCGCATACATGGCTCCCTTGCTGATTTCGGCAGAGAAAGCAGGACTTGAAGGCATGAAAAAGCGCAGATATCCAGGAAACTTTAGCTCTTCAGACTTCTTCGATGACGTTAATCTACTGAAAAGCCGATTCGCCAGCCTCGTTCATGCAGACCATGCCGATGAAATAGCTATCATACCCGCGGCTTCCTATGGCATGGCCAATGCGATCTCCAATGTCTGTCCTAAGAAAGGTGGACATGCTCTTATCATCGATCAGGAATTTCCCAGTGGGAGATTAGCATTGGAACGTTGGTGCGAAGATCACTTGCAAGAAATAAAAGTGATCCGTCCAGGTGATGACCCTTTGGATGGAAGGACAGGAAATCAAAAGATTCTTGAGGCCATCAGTAATGAAAGTTCAGTCTTGGTCATGTCCAGCGTTCATTGGATGAATGGAATCAAGTATGACATGAAAGCGATAGGCCAACGTTGTGCTGAGACCCAGACAATGTTCATCGTGGATGGGACCCAGAGCGTTGGAGCAGTATCGATGAATGTCAAGGAATTCAAAATAGATGCCTTAATCTGTGCTGGATATAAATGGCTCATGGGGCCATATTCAGTGAGCATGGCCTACTTCGGGGAAAAATTCAATCATGGGCGTCCCATAGAAGAAAGTTGGAGGAACAGAACCAATGCCCTCGCCTTCGGAGATCTGACTAATTATGGAAAGATCTATGCTCCCCTCTCCTCGCGTTATGAAGTGGGCGAAGCCAGCAATTTTATACTCATCCCTATGATGAATGAAGGAATCAGACAAGTGGCAGAATGGGGGCCAGAACGCATAGCTGATCATTGCCGATCGCTTATGAAACCCGTATACGAAGTCCTTGAAAGCAATGGACAGTCTATCGATAGTGATTATCAGAGCGCGCATATTCAAGGAATAAGGCCTCCGCAAGGGATGAGTGTCGAGGACTTTAGTCAAAGGCTCACTGAGAGCAATGTCCGCACTTCTATTCGCGGAAGCTATGTGCGTATGTCAAGCCACTTCTTTAATGATAACAGGGATATTCAGGCATTGCTTGAATGCATGCATTGATCATGAACCTGAAATAACAAAGCCCCACTAATAGCGGGGCTTTGTTCTGTAAAATCGATAGCTACTCAGTTCATCTTAGTAAGGTCAATGTTCCTTTCACAGACTTAGGACTGACAGGCTGCAGGGTGCAGTCTTCTGTATAGTTCAATACATAGAAATAGGTTCCTTCTCCCGATTCAGAGCCATCTGATTTTCCATCCCAGAAGGGCCTAGAACCCGTTGAGAAGAAAACTTCCTTACCCCATCGGTTGTAAATCCTAAGGTCATACTTAGACATATACTTCTCTACATTTACCAATCCGATTTGCTCTCCGTTATCCTCGCGCACTGCGATAGGTCCAAAGAGTTCATTCTCTTCGTCTTTATTCGGGCTGAACACGTTAGGCATGAGAAGGTCTATCTCCAAAATATCCGTATCAATGAAGACCTCTTGTTCAAGGTGACATCCATGGATGTCCGTCACATCTACGAGGTATAAACCTGCTCCAAGATTCTCTACGAGCAGATTGGCCGGCATAGGTTCACCTTCAAAGAGGTAGGTATAAGGAGAGCCTTCACCGTACGTGAAGAGTATCTCTAAAGAACCAATCTCATCTGTGCATTCCGTAGGAATCGTCTCATTTAAGAGGCTGATCCATTGGATAGTCTCGAATACATAAGCCGTATCAGTAGGAACAGGGTTTCCGCATAGATCCAAGATAAGGCTCTGATCCGGATTGAATGCGATGGTGACTTCCTCAGGGAAATCAGGGAAATGAGGCGTCACATAGATTCTCACAATTTCAGCTTGGGATAAGAAATCACAGTCTGACAGCAAGGAATCCACCACATACACTGTGGATTCAGATTGGATTAAGAAGTCTCCTGAATCCAAGGAATCACAGCTCACTGGTTCGCTAAATACGATGTCAATCCAATTACAATGTGGCGTGATGCTAGTGATATCAGGCCCTCCAGGGTAAAAGATACCGGCTGTGGTCTCTGAGAAATCAAGGGTATATCCATCAAAGCTTCCCGTCCAGTTCTGAACGAGCAATGCGAAAGTCTGTCCTGCCAGCACGGGATAATCAGCGTTGAATGGAGGTCCGTTCAAGTCTCCAGGTCCATTAACGTTCCCTATGCCTCCATTAGAAGTACTGATTCCTGTTGGCCCACTTTCTCCGAATAGTCCAAAGGAGTTACAGCTCACTATCAGTTCAGGTGAAGAGCTTATATCTTCGCAACTTGCATTGCTCAGATCGAAGAGCGCCCAATCATAATCATCCGTTGCTGATTCAGGAGTCAAGCTAAAACTCAGATTTCCTGCCTCTTGCACCGTGAAGGTATACCAGATCACATTCTGCGCATTATCCAGACAAGAACCTGGAGGCAGAGTCACTGGGAAGTTCCCAGCTGCAGGAGGATAGCTTTCTTGAACATAGACATTCTCGCAGACGTCATTAGCGCCAAGACAATCTTGCTCTGTAGGAACAGGACATTCACCGCAAGAGATATCAAACTGGAATCCAGGTGCCGTGACGATGTTGTCAGAGATGAAGTTCAATGTGATACAACTGTATGGTGCATTGAAAGTAAAGGCCCCAAGAGAGCCAGTGAAACTTGCAACCTGTGCACCAGACATATCAGTTCCTTCATAGATGTTCAAGAAATCGAAATTCCCCTCGGTCTGGAAAGAAGCGAAGTCAAGTACGATGCATGTTGAAGTATCCTCAGCGCATATCGTCATGGAATAGTCCTCGCTGACTTGATAGTTACCCATCAGTCCGCTATCAAATACAGTTCCAGAACAGCCAGTGATATCCACCTCATTAGAGATCAATATGAAATCACATTCTTCACAGTCAGGACCTCCGCAGTCAATCCCTATTTCCTCTCCGTTCAATATCCCGTCATCACAACTAGGACATACACAGCTCACTTCTATCTCATATCCGGGAGCATTGATGATCACGTCAGAAGTGAATTGGATAGTGAGGCATTCACCCCCTGAAGAGATGAACTGTGGAATGACAGTACCTGTATAAGTTCCAATTAAAGGAGCACTGATATCAGATCCAGCGTAGATACTCATGAAATCCCATCCACTCTCGATATCGAAGGAGATGAATTCAAGTTGCATACAACTGCCTGGCGAGTCAGAGCAGATGGTCAGGATATCGTTTGAACCATTGGCATAAGGAGCATCATACCCATTATCGTAGATAGTAGTAGAACAAGAAGCCTCCGTCTGATTCCCATTCATGATGATGAAAGGACATTCTGGACAATCAGGGCCTCCACAGTCAATACCTATCTCATATCCATTCTGGATGCCATCATCACAGCTAGGGCATACACCATCACATGTGATATTGGCCTCAAAACCTGCAGCGGTCGTAAATCCATCAGAAGTGAAACGGAAAGTGACACATGAGCTCGGTGCTGTAAGGGTTCCTTGAGCGGTGGTATTAGTCAGGTCAGCAATCAAGAATCCTCCTGTTCCTATTCCATCATATACATAAAGATGATCCCCAAAACCTATATCGACCAAAGGAAATCCAATGGAAAGACACTGGCTGAAGTCATCACCACAGAAGGTCATGGTATAATCTTGGTTATTGCCATAGTTGCCATTGACACCTGCATCAAGCAGCACAGCAGCACAGTCGATCACTGTAGAACCTTCAGATATCACGTAGAAAGGACAATCAGGACAGTCAGGTCCACCGCAATCTGTGTCAATCTCGAATCCATTCAGGATACCATCATCACAAGAAGGGCACATACAGCTTACTGCGATCTCGAATCCAGGTCTGACCACAGATGCATCCGAAGTGAATTTAAATGTCACGCAGCTGCCAGGAGCAAGCAAAGAGAAAGGAGGTAAAACACCTGAATACTGACCAATGATAGGTCCAGTGATATCAGTACCTGCATAGACAATCAAGCTGTCATAGAAATTCTCGATGTCGAAGAATAAGAAATCCAATGAGAGGCATGAGGCTGAATCATCAGCACAAACAGTGAGTACATAGAATTCATTATTCTGATAGTTTCCGAAAAGTCCAGAGTCATATATGATAGACGAACAGGTAGTATCGACACCGCCTTGGGAGATGATGATGAAATCACATTCTTCACAGTCAGGCCCTCCACAGTCGACTCCTATCTCCTGCCCGTTTATGATGCCATCATCACAAGAAGGGCACATACAGCTTACTGCGATCTCATATCCTGGTGCATTGATAATCCCATCAGAAGTAAAGTGGATAGTGACACATTCTGTTCCAGGAGAGATGTACTGTGGAATTTCTGTTCCAGTGAATGTTCCCACTAAAGGCGAGTTCATATCAGGCCCAGCATAGATGCTCATGAAATCCCAGCCACTCTCTATGTTGAATGAGAGGAACTCGAGTTGCATACATTCGCCCGGAGTGTCAGAACAGATAGTGAGCAGATCATCAGAACCATTCTCATAAGGTTCAAAGAGTCCATTGTCATAAATGGTAGTCTCGCAGGACGATTCAGTCTGTGTACCGCCCATGATAATGAAATCACATTCTTCACAGTCAGGACCACCACAGTCAATGCCTATCTCATATCCATTCAGGATGCCATCTTCGCACGTGGAGCAAACAGCTCCGCATGTCATATTGATCTCGAATCCGGCTGCTGTGGTAAATCCATCGGATGTAAAGACGAAGGTCACGCAGGTACCCGGTGCAACAATCGAAGCCTGATTCGTAATGTTGGTCAGGTTCGCAATTTGGAAGCCAGAAGCGTCCAGCCCATCATAGATGCGCAGGTTATCCCCATTAGCAATGTTCAGATTCGTAAAATCAAGTTGAAGGCATTCTCCTGGGGTTTCACCACAGAAGGTCATTGTATAATTCTCATTGTTCGTATACTGACCATTGATACCAGAATCGAAGAGGGTGATATCACAACCAGTTACAGTTCCTCCTTCAGAGATGACATTGAAGTCACATTCAGGACAGTCAGGACCACCGCAGTCAACAGCCACTTCTTCTCCATTCCAGACTCCGTCATCACAGCTAGGACATACGCAGTTGAGGGCAATCTGGAACCCAGGTAATACTACAGACCCATCCGATTCGAATCGGATGGTCACACAGGAACCTGGAGCTGAAAGCGAGAATGGATCCAGTATCCCTGAGTAAGCTCCGAGTATAGGACCCCCGACAGCGGGCCCATCATAGACAATCAGGCTATCCCAGAAGTTCTCGATATTGAAAGCCAAAAAATACATGGAAAGACATTCGCCTGACGCCTCAGCACAAAATGTCATGCTGAAATTTTCACTGTTCGCATAATTCCCCGCTGAGCCACCGCTATCATAGATGCTGGCCCCGCAGGTAGTCACTGACCCTCCTTGACTAATCAAGAAATCCTGGGCTTGGAATGGGGCTGCAAAGAGCAGAAATAGACCGATAAAACTGAGATGTAGGCTTCTTTTCATTCGATAGATGTTTTCAATGCCCCACAAATTTTCGAGCATTCAGTTTACTAAATTAAGGATTCCTTCGATATCTCCGTATAAGCCACTTATGTTACCATGAAAGCTCAATCAAATGGTACCTTTGTGATCTCAGAACAACTCCATGGTAATAGCGACCTCCGATGTCTTGATAAAGCGATATGATTATCTTTTTGAAGATGACCTTATCCAAGAGTTATCCCAATCTGGAATGGTCCGCAAAGTATCTCTAGATCAACAGGTTATGTCCATTGGACAGAAAATATCTCATATGCCCATCATCCTATCTGGGTCGCTTAAGGTCATGACAGTGGATGAAAAAGGAGATGAACTCCTCCTCTATTATCTCGAGTCGGGGGATACCTGCGCAATGACCTTGAGCTGTTGTTCCAAAGAGACCAACTCAGCTATCAATGTGATCGCTGAAGAGACCAGTGAGATCCTCTTCATCCCTGTAGAGAAGATGGAAGAATGGATGGTGAAATATAAGAGCTGGCGCAATTTTGTATTGGAATCCTATAATAGCAGGTTCTCTGAAATGCTTGTGGCGATTGATTCCTTGGCATTTCATAATATGGAAGAACGTCTGTCACGGTATTTGAGGGATAAAGCCATGGTGCTGCACAATGAAGCCCTAAAGATCACACATCATGAAATAGCGAATGACTTGCATTCTTCTCGAGTGGTGATATCACGTCTGATGAAAAAATTAGAGCTTGATGGTATTATATCCCAACGCAGGAATCACGTTGAAGTGTTGGAATTCAAGTCATGAGCATGTGCAGGGAAAATTATATTATGCGTTCAATAAAAAGAAGACTTAAGCTCTCGGCTTCGTTATAGGAAAATTGGAATCCCAAGAAATCATAGGGTATATAGGCGCATTGCTCATAGGAGTAGTGTTAGGCTTGGTGGGTGGTGGCGGCAGCATACTCACAGTGCCTGTTTTGGTCTATATTCTGGCTATTGAACCAGTCATGGCAACTGCGTACTCCTTATTTGTAGTTGGAACGGCAGCCGCTGTAGGGGCCATTAGCAATATAAGAAAGGGTCTGGTGGATCTCAGGATTGCAATAATATTTGCCATTCCGGCATTCATAGCTGTATATCTCACCAGGAGATTCCTCATCCCTGCCATTCCTGACCCCTTGGGTCAAATTGGAGAACTTATCATTGGAAAAGACATGGCCATTATGTTGCTCTTTGCTGTGATCATGCTCATCTCTTCTTATTCCATGATCAAGGACCAAAAGAAGCCAGTAGAATCCCTAGAAGGCAGAAAAAAATTGAATATCGGAGTTATACTTCTTGAAGGAACTGCAGTAGGATTAGTCACAGGAATCGTGGGTGCTGGAGGCGGATTTCTTATCATTCCTGCGCTCGTGCTTCTAGCGGGTTTACCGATGAAGACTGCCGTTGGCACTTCCTTGCTCATTATCGCATTCAAGTCCTTAATCGGATTCATAGGAGATGTGCAGAATATGGTCATAGACTGGGTTTTCCTAGTAGGATTTACTACTTTGGCTGTGCTAGGAATATTGATAGGGATATATATGTCAGGATTTATTGAAGGAAAGAAATTGAAGAAGGCCTTTGGCTATTTCACCCTGATTATGTCATTCTATATCCTTTGGAAAGAACTTTTCTAGCTCACTAGGTGACATAGATTATCTAGTAAGCTTGCCGAATGAGATACCTTTGTATTGAAAAAGAAGAAGATGAAAGTCCAACAGATCTATACCGGATGCCTTGCCCAAGGCGCATATTATATTGAAAGCAATGGTGAAGCTGCCATCATAGATCCATTGAGGGAAGTGCAACCATATCTCGATATGGCTGAGGCGCGCAATTCCAAAATCAAGTACATCTTCGAGACGCATTTCCATGCTGATTTCGTTAGCGGCCATGTGACGCTGTCTGAAAAGACCGGTGCACCTATAATCTACGGCCCCTTGGCCGATCCAAGTTTCAAAGCCACGATCGCTGAAGATGGGCAGATATTCAAGCTGGGAGATGTACAGATAAAAGCGATCCACACCCCAGGTCACACTATGGAGAGCACCACATATCTCCTATTGGATGAGCAAGGAAAAGAACATGCGATCTTCTCAGGTGACACCCTTTTCTTAGGGGATGTTGGGAGACCAGACCTAGCCCAGAAAGCCACCTCCATCACTATGGAAGACCTTGCTAGTATCCTCTTTGACAGCCTTCGTAATAAACTCATGGTCTTACCCGATGAGACCATCGTCTATCCCGGTCATGGTGCTGGAAGTGCATGCGGAAAGAACATGAGTAAAGAGACTGTGGGGACTTTGGGCGAGCAGAAACGCATCAATTATGCCCTACGAGCTGATATGAGCAAAGAGGAATTCGTGAAGGAAGTGACCGATGGAATCCTCCCTCCTCCTGCATATTTTCCTTTGAACGTGAAGATGAACAAGGAAGGATATGAGGATATTCAAAAAATCATTGACAAGAGCAATAATGCATTAGATCCATTGGCCTTTGAAGAACTTGCCAATAAGACAGGAGCCCTGGTTTTAGACGTTCGAAATCAACAGAAATTTGCGCAAGGGCATATACCTCGCTCCATCTTCATCGGAATCGATGGCGGATTCGCACCATGGGTTGGAGCCTTGATCCAAGATGTAGAGCAAGAAATTCTTCTTGTTGTAGATGAAGATAGACGTGAGGAGACCGTCACTCGACTCTCTAGAGTAGGTTTTGATAAGGTCATTGGATATTTGAAAGGCGGTATTGAAGCCTGGAAAAATGCGGACAAAGAAATAGACACCGTACGTTCAATCACAGCTGAAAAATTTGCTTCGGATATCTCTAAGAAACCATCCCCTATCGTAGATGTGCGTAAGGAAGGAGAATATGACAGCGCCCATCTTCAAGAGGCATTCAATGCACCTTTGGATGAATTGAATGACCATCTTAAGTCATTCTCTGAGGTAGATGAAGACGTATACATCCATTGTGCGGGAGGATATCGTTCCATGATTGCTGCGTCTATTCTTAAGTCACGAGGCATCCATAATCTTATCGATGTCCAAGGAGGATTTGGAGAAATCAAGAAGACTGTGTTACCTGTGGTAGAAAGCACTTGTTCCTCCAGCGTATAATCAGCTCAGGGCACTTATTTCGAACATTTTCTGGCTGAAACACGTATTCAAGATTTAGGAAAATATTTCTCAGAAGAGATTTATGCTCCAGCCCAACCAAAATCAAAAGAATACGCATGAATATGCTCGCTAAAAAACTGGGGACCTTTACCCTGACCTTGGTATTGCTCAGCTCTTGCCAAAGAAATGAATCCACGGAAGTTCGTAATGATTTGGATCATGCATTGACCAAAGTTTTAGAAGATCTAAGCCCTACAGGAAGCAGTGATTACTTCTTACTTCCTGAAAGCACGGATCTTTCCAATATTCCTTCAGACCCTCTGAATCCTCTAACTGCTGAGAAAGTGGCTCTGGGGAAAATGCTTTTCCATGAAACAGGTCTTGCCATCCATTCTAAAACAACCGATGGAATGAAGACCTTCTCATGTGCTTCTTGTCACCATGCTAGAGCTGGCTTCCAAGCCGGTGTAGCACAAGGAATGGGGGATGGCGGTATAGGCTTCGGACTATTCGGAGATGGACGTGTTCCTGATCCGAATTATAATGAAGACAGCATAGATGTGCAACAGATACGCTCGCCTTCAGCGATGAATTCAGCTTTTCAGCAAGTCACCCTTTGGAATGGACAATTCGGGGCGACTGGGATCAATACAGGAACTAATTCCCAATGGACAGCAGGTACTCCGAAGGAGACGAACAATCTGGGGTTCGAGGGTGTAGAGACCCAAGCGATTGCCGGATTGAAAGTACATAGGATGGATATCACTGAAGCTTTGCTCCAGGAGTTAGGGTACATTGAATTCTTCAATTCTGTATACGCAGCCATTCCCCTCTCAGAGCGATATACCCGTGTGACAGCAGGTATGGCCATCGCGGCATATGAGAGGACCTTATTATCTAACAAGGCCCCTTTTCAGCAGTGGCTTCGCGGAAATGCAGGAGCTATGTCTAACCAAGAGAAATATGGTGCAGTGGTATTCTTCGATAAAGGAAATTGCGGAAGCTGTCATACCGGACCTGCTCTGAACAGCATGGAGTTCCATGCTTATGGAATGAAAGATCTCTGTGATAATGTATTGCCCATTGTTATGCGCAACCTGAATGCCTCAGAGAACAAAGGCCGTGGCGCATTCACTGGAAATCCCGCTGATAATTTCAAGTTCAAAATACCACAGCTCTATAACCTGATGAACAGTCCGCATTACGGACATGGAGGGAATTTCCATACTGTCAGAGAAGTGATAGAATATAAAAATGCGGGGATGCCTGAGAATGCAGCCGTTCCTGCATCTCAGCTGGCTGAGCAATTCCATGCCTTGCAGCTTTCGGATGAACAAGTAAGGGCAATAACATCCTTTATCAGCACAGGATTATATGATACAGAATTACAGCGTTATGTTCCAGGAAGCCTGCCTTCAGGACTTTGCTTCCCCAATGCAGACCAGCAGTCCAAATTGGACCTGGGATGTAATTGAAAAAGAATTAAAAAAGAATCTAAAAGCTCCTCAGAAATGGGGGGCTTTTTTATTTCGGGTTCCGATTTTCGGGTTCAGAATTAAATTTGTCTTTGATTATTTCAATTCAAAGAAGGAGGCGGATCAGCCATGCTCGGGCTTTTTCTGCTTTAGCACTTTCAGCAGAAGGATTCTGATCAAAAGAATAAAAGGAAATTCATGCATAAGTGTATCCCAGCAATCTCGGATCTGGATTCCTTCAGCCCCACTGAGGATTCATTTCAGTTTTTTCCCAGATATGCGGTTCAGGTATGAAGGTCGCTATTCCAATGCGTTTTCAACCTAACACAGCTCTCTCAGAGCTTCACCATGACCAGGGTACTCATGACCCTAAGGTCATCGACATTGACTGATTTGACAGCTTCTATGTGAGCTAGCACATGTGTCTTCATGAGTCTTTCTACCATCTCTCTGTTCAGTAAGAAGCATTCAGAGCCATCAGGCAATGCGTAGCGTCCATTTCCCAAGCTTTTCACATTGTCCTCTATTCCCATAATCCCGCATGCCCTTATGAATAAAGAAGCTCCCTGTTTCATCACGCGACTTAGTTCGGAGAACATCTTCTCGAAGTGTGCTTCATCCAGCGCAAAATGCAAGACTGCATTGCATATCACATGATCGAAATTAGCATCCGGATATGGCAAGGCTGCGATATCCGCTGTTTCCCAATGTACTTTACCCTCAGGAAACCTCGCCTTGATGATTTCTTCCCTTTCTTTCTCATTGTCACATGCCCACATTTCGAAACCTTCGCTCAAGAACCAATTCAGGTTACGCCCTCCTCCTGCTCCTGCGTCCAGGACCTTATCACCCTTTTGATAGCGACCCTTCATGATTTGATCTATCAGGTAGATATCCATCCCATGGATGGATTGCAGGGAATCAGGTGCTTTCATAAGGCAAAGGAATTGAATTAATCTTGGTGACCTGTGTCACTCTCAAGCTGATTACCTTTGCGGCACAAATCTTCTTCTATGCCTTTAATCAAAAAAGGAAATCAGCTTTACGCTATCATGCATCAGAAATGTCCAGCCTGCCATGAAGGGGATTTCTTCAAGTATTCCCATGGATACAGGACCAAGGACATAGGTTCATACCATGATAATTGCCCGAAATGCGGACAGCGATTTTCTATAGAGCCTGGATTCTATTTCGGGGCGGCTTATGTGAGTTATGGCTTGAATGTGGCGCTCATGGTCTCATGCGGAACGGCAGTCTATATGCTTGTCGAGGAGCCAGAACCATTTCACTACCTCACAGCCATATTCGGCATGACCATTCTGCTTTTTCCAGCCATTTTCAGACTTTCTCGAATCATCTGGGCAACTATGTTCATCCCATTTGGCGGAGAGAAAAGGCAGTTCAATAAGGACTGAAATGTAAATACCTGATTCATGGTAGTCGGTCAGAGGAGAATCCGCTCTATTTTTGGCTGAAATAAAAGACCATGAAAGCAGACCAGCAGTCGATCGGTGAAGCGCGGAATTTGATGTTGCGAAAGGACCACGCTATTCTTGCTACTCATTCCTTGGAATATCCTGGATACCCTTTCGGGTCTGTAGTGCCCTATGTCTGTGATAAAGATGGACTTCCACTTGTTCTCATTTCCAACATAGCCCAGCATACCAAGAATATGCTTGCTGATGACAAGGTATCCATGACCATCTTGGCCCTTGATGGCGGTGATGTTCAGGCTGAAGGGCGATTATGTCTTATGGGAAAGATGATTGAATTGAAAGAGGGAACCGAAGAGGCAGCTCGGAGATATTTCAGCTATTTCGAACAGGCCAAAGTCTACCATGAAGCCCATGATTTCCAGTTCTATACTTTCCTTCCTGAGTCTGTGCGCTATATAGGAGGATTCGGAAAGATATTCTGGATAAGCGCTGAAGATTTCTTCTTGGCCAATCCCTTCTATGGCAATGCTGAAGCAGGAATCCTTGAACACATGAATGCTCACCATGTTGAGAGCATAAGGGCCTATTGTTCGCACTATGGAAAATGGGAAGATAAAGGACTGAGTTCTCCCGTAATGCTCGGAATAGATGCAGAAGGAATAGATATATTGGCTGACAAGAAGAGGATACGCATAGGTTTTGAAGCTCCTATATCCACTGCCACCGAAGCCCGACAAGTCCTTATGGATATGTCAGAAAAAGCCAAGGTCTAAAAGAATTATAAAATGAACTCTCCTCTGGAAGAATTCTATTTGAATGAATCAGAGCCGATGCAAGCAATCCTACCCTCTTGGCAACGAGGGCATTGGTAAAAGTTCATAACCCAGAAATCACTGAAGCCTTAAATGGGAGCTGCCTGCGTTTTACTGCAAAAGCAAATTCATGGCCTATATCTATAAGGACTGCAAGGAAAAAAGCTTCCCTTTCTGGCATTCACCAATGGAAAGTATATAGATCCTCACATCCTAGAGACTGGAGGAAGGACTTTAATCAAAGTCATCACCTTCAGACCAGATTAGAATCTGCCCACCAAGGCGATGAAAAAGGTCTTTGGAATGGCGATTGATCTGATAGAAAAATGATTCCCTTAACGCTCTTGGTGCGAACTTAGATCGTCCAATCCTTGTCTTTACAATAATTTCGTTGTGATCAAGAAGAGATTCTAGGGGGCGCAGCCCTATTTGAATATCTTCACAAAATGTTGGTCCAAATTGAGGCCTTCATTGATAATACTGCGATAATTATGCCAGTGCAGGAAAGAATATGGCAGAGATAAAAATTCCTCAAGAGGTCATAATGAGCAAGATTCTTGAGATAAGAGGATATAACGTCATGTTGGATAGTGATCTGGCTGATCTTTACCTAGTAGAAACCAGAAGGCTGAATGAGCAGGTAAAAAGAAATAGCGAAAGATTCCCAGAGGACTTTATGTTTGAGTTGACCAAGGAAGAATGGGATATCTTGAAGTCGCAAAATGCGATGTCAAGCTGGGGAGGTCGAAGAAAGCTTCCTTTCGTCTTTACAGAACATGGAGTGTTGATGTTATCAAGCGTACTAAATAGTTCTACCGCTATCAAAGTCAACATACAGATCATGCGCACATTCACCCAAATGCGAGAAATGATTGCCAATCATCAAGAAATCTTCAAACACCTGGAAGAAATCCGAAGCAATGCAAAAGGACATGATAAGAAACTAGAACTAATCTTCAATTACCTGACACAGTTTGAAGAAGCCAAAAGACAGCAAACTGAACAGGACGAACGCCCCCAAATCGGCTACAAATCCAAGAAAAAGAAATAGACGCTGCAGGTTCAAATTCCGCATCAGCTTCCTTTAACCCAAGCCCACAGGCATTCTAAACGTATAATGCGGGCATACCTTTTCAATCCCAGCCATCTTTCATCCTTTTTACCCTTTCCTGTGAGATGTCTTTTCTTCGAATTGGCAAGAAAATTCTCAATCTGGAAGTCAGTGGGTTCACAGCTATCCAAACCTTACTGAATCATGGCCTTTATAACTTCACGCTTTTGGGCAACATTGTCCTCCCGCTCTTGCAGCTCCGTCAATGCATCACTCACTAATCACCCCAGAATGGTACTTTCCTGTTCCTACCAGCGCATGAACAAATTCTTCCAAAAGGGGCGTCACTGATACATTCATGCTTCGATCTTTTCGCTGTTCGACTTCATTAAACATGACGATAATTGACAAATTATTATTAATCAATCGCTCTGAGACAAACTAAAATCCATCTCCTATATCTTTATCCCCAATGAAAGGAAAGATCTTCCCTTATAATCTTGCATTCAAAAAGCCAGCCGGAACCTCTAGAGGTGTTCTGCGGGAGAAGCTTGTCTATTATCTGCTTCTTCAAGATGAGCAAGGAAAGAGCGGAATAGGTGAATGCGCTGTCTTTCCTGGACTGAGCGCTGAATATGGTCCTGATTTCGAGATGCATTTGAATCGCTCCATGGAGGATTGGAATTCAGGGAATTTTGAAATGAAAGATTGGAAAGCATTTTCCAGCATCATGATGGCATGGGAGACTGCATTGAATGACTTGGCTTCTCCGCTCCCATTCCGGATCTTCAATTCTTCTTTCTGTGATGGCAAAGAGATTCCTATCAATGGCCTCATCTGGATGGATTCTCAAGAGATTATGCGCCAGCAGATCAAGGAAAAGTTAGCTCAAGGATTCAGCTGTATAAAGATGAAGATAGGTGCCATACATTGGGAAGAAGAGCATGAATTATTGCAAGGGATACGGAGTGAGTTCAGTGCTGATGAAGTAGAAATACGTGTAGATGCGAATGGAGCTTTCAATCCAGGAAACGTGATGAAACTCATGGATCAGCTAGCTGCTTTGAAGATCCATTCCATCGAGCAACCCATCAAGCAAGGACAGCTAGAGGCCATGAGAAAGATATGTGCAGCAAGCCCTGTTCCCATTGCACTGGATGAAGAATTAATCGGAGTGAATGATGCTTTGGAGAAAGCAAGACTATTGGACCTAATCAACCCTCCATACCTCATCTTGAAACCAAGCCTGGTAGGAGGTTTTAGTGGGTCAGATGAGTGGATTGCCCTGGCTGAAGAGCGTAATATTGCTTGGTGGGCTACATCGGCATTGGAATCGAACGTGGGCTTGAATGCCATCTCCCAATGGGTCTCTAGCAAGAACAATCCGCTTCCGCAAGGCCTGGGAACCGGTGCCCTTTTTACTAATAATATTCCATCACCTCTCGAAGTTTCTAAAGGCAAACTGAGCTATAAGAAAGACGTCAGTTGGGAAATTCCTTTCAAATATGAATAAGCCCATGATCATAGATTTCAGCAAAGACTGGAAGGATGCCAATGGGAAATACATCTTCCAAGGAAACATTGACCAAAGCCTTTATGAGCGGCTTATTTCATTGATTTCAGCATGGGAGAATGAGAAGGATTTCATGGAGGTGAATACCTCAGGATCCACCTCTGCGCCAAAGACTATCCATATCAAGAAAGAATGGATGAAGGCTTCAGCTGTGTTAACGTTGGAAACACTGGATATAAAGCCAGGGCAGAAGGCATTGCTCTGCATCTCTCTGGATCATATCGGAGGCATTATGATGTTGATCAGGGCTATGATCGGAACACTTCAATTGCATATCCTCGCTCCTAGTTCATCGCCAGAAATCACAGAGTCGGTTGATTTCACTGCGCTGGTTCCCATGCAGGTGTATAGCCTTTGGCAGAAGAATACATCACTCAATGAATTTGGAACTGTGATCATTGGAGGAGCGCCTTTATCGCCTCGTTGGGAACATATCCTCAAACAAAGAAAGATTCCCATTTACGCCACATTCGGGATGACAGAAACGGTATCACATATTGCCTTGAAGAGATTGGATGGAGAAAATGCGAAGCCCTATTTCAGGTGTCTTCCAGGCCTAAAAGCTTCAGTAGACGTTGAACAAAAACTGATACTGGACATCGCCCATTTCGATGGACTTCATTTGCAAACAAATGACGCAGTAGAGTTGATAGATGAAAAGAAATTCATCTGGAAAGGCCGTGCAGATTTCATGATCAATTCAGGAGGTAAAAAAGTATTCCCTGAGTTCTTGGAGCAGCGCATGAGCAAATACTTGGAAGTAGAATTCTTCATCTCTTCTATTGCACATGAACAACTTGGTGAGACCATCGTCCTTTGTTTGGAATCATCCCCTTTAAATATGCCATCGCCATCTTCTTGGGAAAAGATCCTGCAAGCACATGAGATTCCGCGCAGGATATTCGCTATTCCTGAATTCAAGCGCACAGCCAGCGGCAAGGTTCTTCGTAAAGAAAGCCTGGCCGATGCAGAACTTATTTGGTCAAAGGATGACCCGCCTCTTTCTCATTAGCAGTTCCTGATTGGGAACTACGCGCTGAGACATTGCTCTTATACATCTCCACTTCGAAAGCATATCCAGCTTCTTCCACTTTTACTTTGAAATATCCCGGAGCTTGCTGTACAATCGCCTTACCTGAGTATGCCCTGAAGCGATCCTCAGTCCAACCTTCAGGATCACAGATGAGCATGAGGTAAGTATCACTTCCGTCAGTACCTGCAACACCGTAAGGGGAGCCCTGTTGACCATATTCTATCCATAATTCATAGGTTCCATACCAGTATTCATAAGGATTCACGAAATACTCGAAGTCGAAGATTCCTGGTCTGCTGTGGTAGAAATCACCCAGATACGGGTTCAATGGGATATCTGGATTGCTGTCCCAGTAACTGAAAGGCATATAATAATGATAATCTATCCCGAAAAACGCACGGCCATCACGGCCATCTGGCCCTTGATCTGTATGCATATGGCATGCGCTCAGGAGGAGTATCGAAAAGACGGTGGAGAAAAACAGCTTACTATATTTCATAAAACAAGGATTCTAATTGCATCTTCACACATTCTAAAACCTTGCCAAAAATTGGAAAGCAGTTTGAACAGTAGTATTCACTGTAGCATCAGAAGCCTTGTTAACTGGGGATTTATGGGTGTTTGTATTCTATTTTCAAGTACTCTGCTCGCTCAGAGTCCTTTTCAAGTGCTACTTACCACTCCCGCTTCTTGCCATGAGATATGTGATGGGTCCGTGCAACTGGGTGTTGATAGAAGCGATTCGAGAGTAGAGCATTTCTGGAAATCAACGTCTGATAATCAGTATAGGCCTTTATCCAGTAATTTCTTACTTGGGATATGTCCAGGACAATACCGGGTGCGCACAATGACAGCGGATGAAGATAGCTTGGTCAAAAGGAGCGTATCCATTCAGAAAGAAGGCTTCGAGCCCATGTGTGCTTATGCGATCAATACTCTAGGAAAAAGAGAAGTGAGCCTCCTGCTGAGCTTCAATCAGCTTTTGAACCACATGAATTTCTATATCCAAGCGACATATAGCTGCGATGGTGGGAATACCTGGCACAGCAGTTCTCAGCTCCATCAGGTCCCTGATGGGAAAAAGGAGAGCAGCAATTATGTGCTGGAACTTCCGAGAAGCTTTGATGATAAAAAAGAAGTCCTGATAGAATTCTTCAAGCGCAACAATGACGTTGAAGTCCAACTGGACATACAGATTACGGAGGCCATTTTCCTTTCTAAGACCTATGAGGAATACAGTTTCGAGATAGCTGAGAAGGAGAGCATGAAGGTAGAGAGCACTATTTCCAATGAGACTGAGGGAAATGATGGCTACGTTACGCTAAGGGTAGATAAGGGAACACCTCCCTATACGTATGTATGGGATGACGTGAAAGGAACAGCGCGTAAGGATTCGCTATGCTCAGGAAAATATACTGTGCGGGTCACTGATTCCAAGGGATGTAGCGTATTGGCCCAATACTATATTGAACCCCCTGAGAACACCGTCCAGCGTCCTGTCTTCAACCTGGTCCAGATAGAAGATCAGAAGACCTTCAAATTGACTATTTCCAACCTACATCGACAGATGATGGAGCTCACCTTGGTGGATTCCAAAGGAAAAGAGGTCAAAGAATTCAGGATCAATCCACTCTATGAGGATCTGGAGATAGACTTGGAACTGCTTGATATCATGGCAGGTAGCTATACGGCCACCTTATCAACAGATGCCTTTTCCAAGAACCTGATCCTCCAAGTCAAATAAAAGACGCATTCTTTCATCTTTGGAAGTGACCTGATGGGAAAAATCAGTCTAACTGCTGATTTTCATAAAGGTAACCTCAGCTATGATTTCTGTGTGAACTATTCCCGTTTGAAGAAGAAAAATCTGACCAAGGATTTGGATGAAAAGCTTGATATCAGCGATAAAGAAGACCAAGCAAACGAAGAAGAATTAGAAACTAAATGTGCAGCGTGATTCGAAGAAGTACCAGACCAGATCGACCCGAATGGGAAGGCGATGCTCTTGATGAAATTCCAAGATGAATTCTCAAAAAAAGGAGTCATCTCCATATCAGACCTCTCAGAAAGCGCTGTTAACATGCGGAGCGCCCATGAGAATGTGAGAGGAAAACTCATGGATAGCATTAAAAAAATTATGCTCATCCTTCGATTCATGCAATTATTCGTTGCCGATACCACAGCTCTTTTTTTGGCCCAGATGAGGATGTGTCTGAATAAAGAAGTGAAGGACGAGGACAAGACATATAAACTAGAAGAATCATGATAGAACAACTGAAAGAGGCTTTAGCGCATGCCATGGACATGCTATTCAACACAGCAGCAGAGTCCTTTCCCACTTTCATTCTTGTGACCATCAATGCCAAGGAGCAGGCAGGGGCAGATGCCAAGCTCATCACTTCCAACTTGACACTTATCTTTGGCGCCATGTTACCGGCATTCGGCATATCCTATAGATTCAGCTCTAAGAACAACAAGAGCAACATACTTTCAGCGTTCTATCGCAGAGAGAAATCCAACAGGGGGATGACGATTAAGGTAGATGATACAGAAGGAGTCCTCGCAGAGATAGATAGCCTGAGTGTCACCTTGGATTGCGGAGATAAGAGCGCAGAACTTCCAACAGAACTCTTGATCTCTAATAAGTAGGGCTCAATGAAAAAAGCATAATTCAACTTCAATATAACACACAAACAAAATGAGAAAAAACATACTCCTTCTTTCAGTCGTATTCCTAGGCGTAATTGCATTGCAAGCTCAGGACGCAGCACAAGATACCACTTGGAAATCAGGCGGAGTAGTCAGCGCCACCTTTGGACAAGTCAACCTCAGCAACTGGGCTGGTGGTGGATTCAACTCTATCACGGCAGCTGGAAACATCAACCTTTTTGCAAATTATAAGAAGGGCAAAGGATCATGGGATAACAACATCATCTTGGCCTACGGACTCTTGAAGCAAGGTGAAGGAGATGTCGCAAAGACTGATGACCGCATCGACTTTTCTTCCAAGTATGGCATGGAGAGCTCATGGAGTCCAAAGTGGAATTACTCATTGCTTGGTAATTTCAGAACCCAATTTACAGAAGGATTGGATGCCAGTGGCAACCGAATCTCTGACCTCATGGCACCAGCATATGTACTGGCTGCCCTTGGAATGGACTTTAAGCCAAGTGATAGATTCTCCTTATTCCTATCACCTGTTACCGCAAAGTTCACCTACGTAGGAGATGCGTTCCTTGCAGCCGCAGGAGCATACGGTGTTGAAGCAGGAACATTTCTTGTGAATGCTCAAGGAGAGACAGTCGTGGACAAGAAAGGGTCTAGCTCACGTTCAGAGTTCGGTGGTTTCTTGAAAGCCGCCTATAACCAGGATATCATGGAGAATGTGAACTTCGTTTCACGTATAGATTTATTCTCTAATTATGAGGATCCACAGTACATAGATATGAACTGGGACTCTATGGTATCAATGAAAGTAAATGACTACATCACCACCTCATTGGGAGTGACCATACTCTATGATCATGACGTCAAAATCACTCAAGATGATGGCATCGGAAGGAGAAGAACCCAATTCCGTGAAGTATTTGGCGTAGGATTTGCTTACAAGCTTTGATATATTCACAGTCTAATATTATCTATAACATGAAAAAGTTTATTCGTTCAATGGCCTTTGCCGCCCTCGTAATCGCCTTCAATCCCCTGTCAGCTCAGGAAATGATGTCTGAAGAGAACCCAGAAGTGATTCGCTATGCGAAGCTCTTGGACCTGAATGATTCTCAACAAAAAGAGCTCAGAACTATCTATTCAGATTCAGAGATGAAGCTGAAGTCAAGCAAAGATGAGATGGTTAAGCTTCGTGATGTTCGCACTTCTGAAGAGAAGCCTGTGACTGCTGATGAGAAACAAGCTTGGGCTGAGAAGATGGATGACAGCTCTAAAGAGAGAAGGTCTATCATAGAAGAGCGCAACAAGCGTATGCTTGATATCCTTGATAAAGATCAATTAGCCAAGTACAAGGAGTGGAGAGAGAAGAAAGCTACTGAAGAACCTTCTGAGAAGATGGAAAAGCCTTCTAATAAATCCGAGATGCTGAATCAAGCTCCCGAAAAGCCTTGATTCTAAAATCTATTCAATGAAAAGGGGCCTATTCGGCCCCTTTTTTTTTGCTCCGATGTCTTTCAGTTACTCCACAAGAATAGCCAGATACTTGCTTCCTGACCAGAACTTGGTTGGGTCTGTAATCAGCAATTCGGTGAAGGTCTTACCGCTCTTCTGCAATTCATAGCTGCTATCAGGATGTGTTGACACCATCCTGACCTTGGTGGCATTCAGTGGAATCCTGTTGAGTTCACGGTCATCCATTTCGGTGAAGTATTCCTTATTGAAATCATCTTTCAAGGTATATGTGGCTCCTAGGCCCAATACTCCACCTTCCTTAGCGATGACATTCATCTCTTCCAGCTCCTTCTTGGATCCATAAGCGAACCATACTTTATGCAAGGCCTGATCCTGCATACCGCTCACCATTTTCTGGGCTTGATATTCCTCAAAGAGTTGAGCATAGCTCGCCTCAATAGCTACTAGGCTCTCTTTCAAAGAGTTGATGCTTTTTTCTTTCTCTAGAAGATCCAGTTTCAGATTTGCCACGATCTTCTCGAATTCAAAGATCTTCCCGTTTTTCCCTTTCATCTTGGCTTCCAATGCTGCAATCTTCTCATGATTCTTCTTTATCAATGCATCGACCAAGGAGATATCTCTGATGATCTGCTCCTTTGGTGATTTGGCCATTTCAGCATCATCTATCACGGTTCCAGAGAGCAGGTCTTCTCTTATAGTTATCTCTCTGAGGCTCCCTTGAATGGCAGCCATACCTTCTGTAAAGTCGCTCACGGCCAATTCTTGATTAGCCAATTTCTGCTCCAATTCAATCTTCTCAGCCTGCAGCAGCTTGAATTCCTCACTTTCTTCAGCTTGCTTGCAGGAACTAAGGATAGCTACTATCCCAAGTCCTATGATCCACATCTTTTTCATCTGTCGGTTAATTTAAATTCATGATTTCCTCGTACACCAATGACGTGGATTTGACCACAAAGATTATGTAAAAACAATGGTATTCGACCAACACTGATTTGAAAGACATGAAAGTGAGCCAGAACATGACAAAGCCAGAATTCAAGACATATTCGAATGAGTTATACACGCTGATCCGCTTAGATAACATGAAGAATAGACCTGACATGCTAGGATCCAAGAAGTAATTTTGGCGAAAGGCATGAAATTTGTCTTATAAATCTACAGCATGAAAAAGCATATCTATCTCTACGCGGCCTTGGCCCTATTCACAAGCTCTGAACTCCTTGCCCAGACGGGCTTCGCGACCTTACCAGCGCGCGACAAGACGCGTTTGGCCCAGGAAGAAGAACTGGCCTCTGAGCAGGACGGTAATTTCCAGTCCCTCATGATGAAAGGCATGGATTACTTTGAATCCGACCGCTTTGAGGAGGCTCTCTCCAGTTTTGAAGAAGCGGGAAATGCACGTCCGCTCAATGTTTATCCTCCTGTGATGATAGAGGATGTGAAGCTGGCTATGGAGATGTATGTAGAGCCAGAGAAGAAGGAAGAACCTAAAAAAGAGGAGCCTAAGAAGACCGATCCGGCTGATAATATGACAGCTGATGAGCGTGTCGCCATCATGTATGCTAAGGAGATGGCCAAGGTCAATAAGGGCACCCCTCCGAAGCCAAAGGAAAAGGATCCTGTAAAAGAAGCACTGAAAAATGAGGTGAAGCGTGATGCTGAGGGCTTAATCATCTTTGAATCAGAACAGAAGAAAGAAGCTGAAAAGGCAGAGAAAGAAGAAACAAAGCCAGCATTGGTGCAGGAGCATGTGAGCCCTAAAGAGTCGTCCAAACCTACAGAAACTGTAAAAAAGAACAGCCCTAAAACTGAGAAAGAGCTCCAAGCAGAACTTGGAGCCGCCTACCCAGATGGAATCACTGAAAAGATTTTAATGGAAGGCAAAAAAGAGGTCACGCAGCGTATCGTGGTTAAGAATAGGTCGGGCAATGACTACCGCAGGGTGAAGCATCCATGGGGCGGTGTCTTCTACTTCAAGAACAACACCTCTGTTACTCAGCGTGTCTGGGATGAAGAGACCGTAAAATAAATCAATGTTCAACGGGCACTTTCCCATTCAATCCTGACTTTACCCCGGCCTCAATAGCCACATCCAGGACATTCTCGTCTGGCGGTATGGGACATGAATACTTGTGATTATAGGCGCAGTATGGGTGATAGCTGTTATTAAAATCCAAGGCTACCAGCTCATTATGTGGGATAGAGAAATCAATGTATCTTCCTCCGCCATAGGTAGTTACACTATTGGTCAAGTCATTGAATGGGATGAATAGATGATTTTCGAATTCTGGCTCATTCATAAGGTCCATGCTCCGATAGGCTGAAAGCACCAGCTCTCTCCCATCCAACTCAAAATGCAATTCTCCATACTTCCTGTACATAGGACTTCGTGCAGTGGATGTAGGCATAGGAAAGGGTTCCATATCAGGGGTCAAGACCCATCTAGCTTCGACTCTGTATGCAGGGATATACGGATAGTAATTAATGAACTGAAAATCGTTCAGCTCCTCTACCATCAGCGGAGAATTCTTTGAATCCTTGAAATGAAGGTTCTGTTCATCTTCGAAACTCTGATGGAATTTCTCATGCTCATTTTCCTTTACTTGACAAGAAGTCTGTATCAGAATCAAGGAAAGCAATGCAGAGGATAGGATTCTAAGGCTCAATTCAGGGGCTATATATCGCATGGATGAATATAAATGAAAAAGCCCTTTCCCAGAATTTCGTTCTTTTGAGCGCCCAGAACTCAGAATTCTGGAACCAAGATGCAGACTTCTTTCGATTATACGGACATAGCCCCCTACCGTGACCATGAGGTTCCAGAGGCTATCAAAGCCCTCTTGGAGGAGTTTTCCTTCAATAAGGTCATGGGATTCGTGTATCCTGATAAGACGACTGAGGAGATTATAAACATCTGTCAAGGAATCAAGACCGTCAGGGAATTTCAGGCTCAAGTAGCTTATCCTGCGATGAAACTGATGAATGAGATGACCATCTCCAAGGTCAGTTGTGATGGCTTCGAAACATTAGACACTGACAAAGCACACCTTTTCATCTCCAATCACAGGGACATCATCCTAGACAGTGCCTTGCTCAACATGCTGCTGCATGAATATGACTTGGAGACTACAGAGACAGCCATTGGGAGCAATCTATTGACCAATCCCACAGTACGTCATCTGACCAAGCTCAACAAGAATTTCACTGTAAGACGTAATGTAGCCCGCAGAGAGCTCTATGAAGCTTCTTTGAAGTTGAGCACATACATACGCAGTTCTATCACAGAACGTGGCGTGAGCATTTGGCTCTCCCAGAAGGAAGGACGTGCCAAAGACGGCAATGACCGCACTCAACAAGGCCTATTGAAAATGCTGGCTATGAGCAGCAAAGAAGCTTTGGAGGAATCATTCAATAAATTGAATATCAGACCATTATCCCTCTCTTATGAATATGATCCTTGCGATGTTTTCAAGGTCCAAGAGCTCTTCCATGTGCAACAAGGCCATGAATATGAGAAGGGAAAGGATGAGGACCTTCAAAATATCATAGCAGGGATTTCAAAGCCTAAAGGGAGAGTGCATCTCTCCATCGGGCCGTATATCTATGATGAGCTGATGGAGATAGATAACAGCATCCCGATCAATGACCAAGTGAAATGCATGGCTGAGATCATAGACAGGCACATACATGCCCAATGTCGCCTTTGGCCTAATAACTATGTGGCACTGGATCTCTTGGAAGGCAGCAAGTCATATACCCAAAATTATACTGAGAGTGATAAGCAAACCTTCCTCACTTATCTTGATAAGACGCTAGAATCCAGTACAGTAGAAAAAGAACAGGGAAAGCAAATCCTTCTGAAGAAGTACGCTTTCCCTGCAATCAATAAGTTCGCTGCCGTCTCCTCAGAAGCCTAGCAGCGCATCCATCGTTCCTTTAGAAACAGAGTGATAATTAGGTCTGGCCTCAGCATAGATGGCCTTGGCCTTATCCGTGTATTTCCCGTCCTTGATCATCGCAGTGTAGAGCGGTGTCAGGAATTTCCTCCTACCGACATGGATCAGGAAGCTCTCTATCGCTGGGAATGCCTTTTCATAGCCGTTCAGTATCGCTTTTTCATACCAGATACCTTGGATCTCAGAATTCGAGCTCTCCGTGAGTTTGAAGGTCTTATCCAGATCAGCCATCTTGTCCTTGCTCATATCCTCAGGAATAGAGCGAAGGAAGTGCAGCCATTCTTGCGTACTCCAGGCTTTTGTGACTAATTCTCCAGACTTCTTCTCCCCTTTCAACCAGGATTGCATCTGGGTATCTACAGCAGCGAAACGGTCAGAGGTGAAGCTCTTACAATTAGCGGGTAATCCCGGTCCGAAGACCCATTCCTCAACATTCACCTTCTTATCGCTCTTAGAGATCAATTCCTTGTCCAAGTATTTCAAGAAACGCTCTGTGGTCATGTTCTGGAAGGCGAACTGATGGAAATATCCTTTCAAGAATGCATCGAAGGTCTCACGACCATAAGTCTCTTCAAGCATCTCTAAGAACATATGTCCTTTCTCATAGGCGATGTCTGTCATACCGTCATCTGGGTCACGTCCTTCCAAATTCAGTTTCAGGTGGGTATCAGGATTGGTGGGCCCCAATTCCTCTACTGTATGCTTCAATTCCTGAAATCCAAGTGATTTCAGCATATCCGCATATTCTTTTCCATAGACGGCTTCCATAATACGATACTCGAAGTACACGGTGAAGCCTTCATTGAGCCAGAAATCATCCCAAGTTGCATTGGTGACTAGGTTTCCGCTCCAGCTATGAGCGAGTTCATGGGCGATCAAGGATGTCAATGACCTATCCCCAGCAATGATGGTAGGTGTCGCAAATGTCAATCTTGGATTCTCCATTCCGCCAAAGGGGAAACTTGGAGGCAATACGATTACATCATAGCGCTCCCAGCTATAGGGACCATAAAGTCCTTCAGCGGCCTTGACCATGTCCTCCATCTCTGCCAATTCATAGGCTGCCTTAGGCAACATCTCAGGCTCAGCATAGACTCCAGTTCTAGTTCCTAATGATTGGAACTGAAGGTCTCCTATGGAAAGAGCGATTAGGTAAGGCGGGATGCGTTGCTCCATCTTAAAGCTGTACTTCCCATCAGCAGAACGCTCGGTAGGATTAGAAGCGCTCATGACTGCCATGAGGTCAGCAGGAACACTGATTTTCGCTGAATAAGTGACCCGTATTCCAGGACTGTCTTGGCAAGGGATCCAAGTACGTGTGAGGATGGCCTGGCCTTGTGTGAAGAGGAAAGGTTTTTCCTTGCCCAATGTCTGTACAGGGTCCAACCATTGAACCGCCTTGGACTCAGGGCTGGTGCTGTATACAATGTTCACCTTCTTGGTTTCAGGATTCACCTTGACCAATAGATCATCCCCGAAATTATTCCCTGGTTTCACTTCAAAGGTCAATGGATTGCCCACATCATCATAGGCTGCTTGTATGTCTAATCCTGAAACATCAAAGTGTACCTCATCAGCAGTTGAATTATGCAATAAAGTATGTGTTGCTGTTCCGCTCAACATCTTGGTTTGAAAATCTGCTTTCAGATCCAGGTCTATATGGCTTACAGCGATTTTATCAGGCTGGGCGTAGGAATGTACATCTTTCACGTAGGTCTCGGTTTTAGATTCGTCTTGGTCGCTATCCTTCTTGACTTCAGGAGATCCACAGCTTATAAAGCTGGATACGAAGGCAGAAAGTGCCAGGAAATAAAGGGTGTTTTTCATTATTGTTTATTTGGTTCAGTGGGTGATTGAGGAACTCCGTCCTTGAAGAATATAGTGTTATTCAAGATGTCTAGGTCAGCGAGTCTCAAGCTGGGGTCAATCTCTATGCTCCTTAACTGGTTCATTGGAACGTCTACTGTAAAGGTATATTCAGGAGAAGTCCAGAACCAATCTTGTTCTACCACATATTCCCCATCGAATGCTTCAGTCTTAGCTCCGCGCATGATCCCGAGCGGAATGGTATGCATGCTCATTTTGCCGTCAACAGTTGTGACGCGCACGTCTATCGGCATGATGAAATCTCCAATCCTTTTCAGCTCAATGCGGGTCTTTCCATTGGATTCATTGAATCCCACGATGGCATAATCAACGGTCTTTATGGTGTTCACGAAATAGTCAACATACCAGTCTAGTTCCATATCGCTTTCTTTTTCAGCAACACGAATGAAGTCATAGACATCAGGATGTTTGAATGCCCATTCATCGAAGTAGCGAAGTAGGCTTTTATCTAGATTTTTTTGGCCAATGATGTAAGACAATTGATCCAAGAACAGCTCACCTTTATTATAAGAAGCGATGCCATAAGCGACATTGGTCCCGTAATGATCTCCATGGGTGCAAAGGGGCTCCTCCACTCCTTTCCCCACGATGTATGCATACCCGCGATGGGCACCATTATGAATCTGCGTAGGATCCTCTTTTGGGAAGAAGACATTCATAATCTCAGAGCTGGCGTAGCTGGTAAATCCTTCATCCATCCAAGGGTGATTTGCTTCATCCGTAGCTAGCAGCATTTGATACCAGCTGTGCATAGCCTCATGCACGGTGACCCCGAGCAGACTGTTGTATTTCCTTTTCCCAGTAATCAGTGTAGCCATAGGATATTCCATTCCGCCATCACCCCCTTGGATGACCGAGTACGACTTGAAGGGGTACTTGCCATATTTCTCGCTCGCGATATCAAAGAGGCGCTCCACATCAGGCTGGAAATCTTTCCAAGTCTGCTTAATCTCATCATCATCTTGATAGAGGAAATGAAGTTCAAGTCCGCTGGCACACGCACGCACATCATGGATATAATCAGAGTCAGCAGCCCATACGAAGTCGTGAACATCCGGAGCAACGAAGTGCCAGTGCAATTTCTTGTCCTTGGTCTTCACCTTCTCTACACCCCCATAATTATATCCGATCTCTTTAGGATTTTGAAGATATCCAGTAGCACCGAGCACGTATTTCTTGTCAATGTGAATGGTCACATCGAAATCACCCCAAACCCCATAGAACTCACGAGCTACATAAGGGTCAGCATGCCATCCTTTGGCATCATACTCAGCGAGTTTAGGATACCACTGGGACATAGAAAGCTCTACGCCCTCTGCATTATCTTTTCCTGAACGCCTTATCTGCAATGGGACTTGCGCATCCCAGGTCATTTCAAGCACGGTGCTTTGCCCAGGTTGGATGGGATGATCCAGCTGAACCTCGAGTACTGTAGCTACCACTTCATATCCAGTCAGGGTTTTTCCGTCTTGGACGAGGCTGTTCACTTTGATGTATCCTATATCAGCAGGCCTGAGGTGGAAAATACGCTCCCCTACGCGTTCATCTGGGTCAGAGATAGTGCGGCTGCGCACGTCCATCATGCTGCCAGGTTGGAAGGCATTGAAATACAGGTGGTAGAAAACCTTATTCAATACATCCGGGGAGTTATTGGTGTAAGTCAATGTCTGCTTCCCTTTATACTGATCCTTAGTCACATCCATGTCTATGTCCATGACGTAGGAGACGCGCTGCTGCCAAGCGGCTGCTTGGCTACTCGCTGTACCAGCGAAGAACATGGTGCTCAGCACCATGACAGCGCTCAAAAGGGTATTCATAGTATTTCTCATCTGTTTCATTTCAACAATTTTCCTTGGCGTATTGCAATCATCATCCCATCTCAGAAGCGGAATCCCTGTATCTTCATCTGCCCTTCTTGGATGCGCAAGGCCGGCAAAGGTAACTTGATGAAACCTATCGACCTAAAGACCGTTCTCAGGGCCTTGCTTTTGGTCTTGATCCTCCATAGATCTATCTCAGGACCTATATAATACTGACGTTCACCTCGATAGAGTTCAGTTCTTCCTTGATCGATTTGGGCAAACACTCCATTGCCCACCAATTGGCGGTCTGTCCCATAACCTAGGCCCAGACTCAACCATGCTGGAAAACGGGCTGATTCATTCAGAAAATCCTTCACATTGACACTGAGCCAATAGCTCTGTCCATTATAATCCTTGAGCACTTCTTCATTCCATCCCTCACCTAGGACATTAGGTCTAAGTTTCGCATAGGGACTCTCGCTGAAGGAGAATTTGAAGGTGATACGCTGTTCATGCCAGAGTGCATCTTGACCAATGAGCATTCCGGCACCTAGGGTATTGCTGGCCATATCTCCCCATGAAAAACCCCATTCGGAAGAGAATCCGTCCAATATCTCTACACTTGAGAGGAAGATCCAACCTGTTGAACCGCCCCACCAGCGGGCCTTTCGTTCGTCCAATCCCGCCCAGCGCATGCTCTCCATGCCTAATAAACCCACGGAATAAGCAGTCATAGCATGACCTACTTTATCCATTTGCAGCCATTCTCTGTTGTCATTGAAGCTGTGCAAAGGAGAGCGGGGAAAATCTTTATACCAAAGCTCATTCAAGCCTATCATCAGTCCTGTGTGAATCAAAGCTTCAGTGCCAATAACTGTGGCTAGCCGCGCTGTATTGGGGCGTGGTAGAGAATCTGCAGGAACTTGTGCGTGTAGCAAAGGACTTAGGAGAACGACCATGAAAAGGGCGATCCATAACCTCATTCTGTACACTGTGGTTTAGACATGCATCAAAGATACACGGCCTTGAGTTAACACTCTTTCACTTCTTTTAACACGAGGGCCTTCAGTGACCACATAGCTTTGTATGGAACAAAAAACCCAAGGTCATGAAAATCAAAATCCCCATACTCCTAGCCGCCATTTTTAGCATCGCACTCGCTGAGGCTCAAGAAAAAATAAAAATCGTCATCAAGAAAAACATCAATGGCACAGAGACCACTATAGAACGGGACATAGACCCTATGAATAAAGACGAGCTGAACTCCTTACTTCAAGAAGAAGGCATAGAATTCGATTTCGATGTGGATGGAACCGATAACCGAATCATTGAAATCTATATAGATAAAGCTGAGGCTGATCAGAAGTATGCCTACTCCATGGATTCTTGCCATGAGCCTAAAGCCTTTCTAGGTGTTTCTCCGGGAGAGAAAGGAACAGAACAAGGTGTTCTCATAGGGCATGTAACGGAAGGAAGTGCAGCAGAAAAAGCAGGACTAAAAGAGGGAGATCTCATCCAAGAAGTTGCAGGAAAAAAGACCCTTGAATTCTCAGACTTAAAGGATGCTATGGCTGCTCAGAAACCTGGTGATGAAGTGAAGGTGAAATACACCCGTGACGGAAAGAAGATGAGCGCTAATGCGTTGCTTGGCGAGTCAAGACCTGAGCATCACAGATCATTCATGAATGACGAAGATTTCCATTTTGAGTTTGACGCAGATGACCATGAGAAAATGCAAAAGAGGATTATGAAGTTCGAGAAAGAGCATGGAAACATGGAGGATCAAGAGCGGGTTTATGAGTGGTTTGAAGAAGACATGGGAGAAGAGAAGAATGCCTTCGAATTTGACCATCGCAGAAACGGAAGCCAGACCGTAGTGGTAATTATGGAGAAGATAAGCCCAGAAGAAGCTACTAAAGTGAACGCTCAGGCGAGTCCAAAACTCAGCACCGCTAATGACCTTAAAATCGATAACATCCGATTCTTCCCCAATCCTGGTGACGGACGTTTCGAGTTGAGTTTCTCTGCTCCAGAGAAAGGAGACTTGGAAGTGCTCATCTACGATATGCAAGGCAAGAAAGTCTATTACGAGATGCTTGCCGACTTCGATGGCGCATACATGAATAGCATTGATATCAGCCGCAGAGATGCAGGGAATTATTTCATCCAGATCTCCCAGAATGGAAAGACATACAGCCGCAAGCTGATCAAAGAGTAGGTTCGTTTGGCGGAACCCAGATTATGCATTAGAAATTTTATTCCGAGCTGAATACTCATTACGAAATCTAATACATAGTCTGGGTTAAAAACCAAGAATGAGGGTCAGAGCTTTTAGTAGGTCTGGCCTTTTTTCTGTTAAAATCTGCCCAATAAGCATATTAACTGATTGGACCAAGCCAAATAAATTTGTAGATTGTTACCTAATTAGGTAACTTTGAATTGTGGCTAAAAAACAAAGGCGGCAGATCATCATATTCAGGGAATACTTCTTTGAATTCTATAAGAATCAATCGCTTAAGGTTCGTGAAAAGATCGACTATAGCATTAAAATGGTGTTAGATTTGGATCCTGTACCACAGAAGTTCTTTAAAAAACTTATTGGAACTGATTTATATGAGATCAGGACGGAATACGGTGGAAATATCTATCGGATATTCTGCTTTTTCGATAAAGGTAATTTGGTGGTTCTTTTGCACGGAATCACTAAAAAATCACAAAAAACGCCAATAAAAGAACTAGCTAAAGCTAAACGTTTGCAAAAAGAATACTATGATGGCAAAGAAGAATGACATAACAACATTCGAGCAACACCTTGAGGCCAATTACGGCAAGAAAGGCACTAAGAAACGTGATAAATTCGAGGAAGGATTTGAGGCCTTCAAGATAGGAGTTATCTTACAAGAGCTTCGAAAAGAAAAAGGAATGACTCAGCAAGAGCTTGCTGAAAAATGTGGTACTACTAAGAATTACATTTCTCGCATAGAGAATGACGCAAGTGACATTCGCTTATCTACTTTGATGCGTATCATCAGAGAAGGTCTAGGTGGAACGTTGAGACTAGCAGTAGATATGTGAAAAAATGTGTTCATTTTCCCGTTCTCGCTGATTTAGCGAAGCGTAATCCGTGAGTATTCTTCTTGCTCTTTCCCATCAGAAAAAACATTAAACAAGGGGGCTGTGCCCCACCTTGAGTTAGAATTCATGTTCATTTATGGAGTTAAGGTAGAAAGAAATTGTTTTAAGAGGCACAGCCCCCTTTTAGCCTTGTTCAGAAAAGTCCTAGTCTTGTGGAATGGGGCTGATTTCATCGTCTGTAGACGCTAATGGACCATTTCAAGATTGCTTAAAAACCACGGATTAGGCGGGCTAGATTCGCGGGAACGGGGGACGTGGTCTAGATCCTGATCGATGCATTCATCACTAAAAGACAGGTGCAGATTTGGCCAGTTGAGTCATCACCGGATTGCAGATCCTATTGGGTTTATTATCGCAGCATTGCTAATGCTCCGAAGCGGGGCTTTAATCTTGTTCCATTGGGGCGTTTTTATTTAATGGTGGTTTCACGTGTTTCACACGTCCTTTTGAGCGACTTTCTTTTATTACATAGCCACTATTTAGACACCTTGACCCAAGTTTGCATCTAACCGTATCACCAGCAAGTATTTTATTTGATGGTTCGTAATTTTCTAACTGAGCTTTAATTTCTTCAAATCCATTTAACAAGTCCATTTGTGAAGTAGGCTTTTTAGCTATGCTTTTAAGTAATACACCATTAAAGAAATAGTATGTATTATTCTCTACAGATTTGATTTCAGAATCATCATAATACATTGGTTTATTATAGTTGCTATATTTCTCTTTAATAAAAATTAGCTTCCCATTACCCAAGTAGTATTGAAGTTCAACATTACCCATTTCTCCATAATGAGCTGCTTTAATTTTCACTAAAGTCATATCATCATAATAGGAATTTACAGAGCTACCTTCAGATGATAAACCTAATAAACTTTGTTCTACTTCTCCATAAGCTAACTGGCGACTATCAACAAGCTTTACTTTATTATCAATGTCGTGAATCACTTTTATTGTATCTATTAAATTTAATTGCTGTTCAGGTCGCCTGTCTTCTGAATAATTACTCCCTTGCTCTCCTTGAGAGCAAGCACTAAAAAATAAACTTATCAATAATATTACTTGCATCATTTTCATCATTTTCATCATTTATTAATGCCCAAGTAATTGATTAATGGATTGTCCAAAGGTCATTTGAAAATGTGGATAGTCTTTAAAACTATTCCAATTTCCTCCCCATCCAAAACCATTTTGAATACCGATATTACCAATGTTTGAAGGGAGGTTTTCCCATACTGGTTGCCCATTTTGCATAACTACCACATCAATAGCTAAACCATAGTTATGGTAGCTTTCTCCCCCTTGGGCATTAGTAACAATATTACCAGGAGCAGTTCTACCTTTAGCATAAAGTGCATTTTGTTCTGCATTAGTTCTAAGCCCTTGTGTAACTCTTAACTGTACGCCTAACTCCGATTCAACTTGATTGATGAAATTCGTAGCAGCACCTTGTACTCTTGAATCTAATTGACCAATTCTTCTATCAGTAACAGGATCCCAACTCCCCCCGCTTTGGTCCTCCCCCCC
>Ga0335396_10000658_pt1 | contig 47088 bp, 36 predicted proteins | sample FRY02_FD_205743 | JGI IMG/M metagenome (GOLD analysis project Ga0335396, IMG submission 205743) | Freshwater microbial communities from Lake Fryxell liftoff mats and glacier meltwater in Antarctica - FRY-02 (spades assembly) (version 2) | ecosystem: Environmental > Aquatic > Freshwater > Ice >...
AGGGGTAGGGAAATCCGGTTGATCTCGGACTCCCCTCCCTCCAAACCGTACGGGCGGTTTTCCCGCATACGGCTTTCCAGTCAGTAGTTGCCTGCAACGGATTGATCGAACCGAAAATGGGCTTCGCGCAGACTATACAGGCCCGCATTCGTAAAGAAGTCATTCGGCCAGCGGTGATTGCGAGGTAAACGCTGCGGGTTGTTCTTGTGACGTTTAAGATAGGGGTAGGGAAATCCGGTTGATCTCGGACTCCCCTCCCTCCAAACCGTACGGGCGGTTTTCCCGCATACGGCTTTCCAGTCAGTAGTTGCCTGCAACGGATTGATCGAACCGAAAATGGGCTTCGCACAGACTATACAGGCCCGCATTCGTAAAGAAGTCATTCGGCCAGCGGTGATTGCGAGGTAAACGCTGCGGGTTGTTCTTGTGACGTTTAAGAAGCAATCGCCGAAGGCGACTGCGGATCTTCGCATCCAAGTCTTTGAAGATCGTCCAGCGACAGTGGCGAAAGTAACCGAACCAACCACGCAATACGCTGTTGAGTTCGGTCGCAATCGCCTGGATCGAACCGGTCCTCTTGCGAGGCGTCAGTTCTTTGATGCGCGCCTTCATCTTCGCAAGACTCTCGCAGCGAGGATAGATCTTATCCTCGCGAAACGAATAGCCCAAAAATGCGAAGCTCTCGACGCGACTGTCAACGATCTTCGTCTTCGTCGGATGCAGTGTCAGACCTGCCGCCTCCACCCACGCGGTGATCATTTGCAGAGCCGATTCGGCCTCGGACTGGCTGCGACACAGAACGACAAAGTCGTCCGCGTAACGAACCATCTCGAAACCGTTGTTGGCCATCTTATGATCCAGCGGATTGAGGTACAGATTCGACAGCACCGGTGAAAGAACGGCCCCTTGTGGAACACCATTGATCGGTTTCCATTCGCGGAGTTCTTCCATGATGCTCTGATCGAGAAACAACTTGATCAGCTTCAGCATCCGTGAGTCCGAAATATGCTCTTTGACTAACGCCAGCAAGCGGTCTTTCGGAATCGTATCGAAGTAACCTTTCAAGTCCGCATCCACAATGTAAACATAGCCTTCCTGGAGCTTCTGCTCGACGATGCGTAACGCATCGTGAGCACCTCGTTTATGACGAAAGCCGAAGCTTCGCTCATGAAACTGGTGATCCAGAATTGGCTCGATCACATTGACAATCGCCCGTTGGACGACTCGATCGCGGACCGTTGGAATGCCGAGTGGGCGTGTCTCGTTCGGTCTTCCCGGTTTGGGAATATGAACCCGACGAACCGCACTCGGTCGATAGGTTTGGTCTTTGATTTGTTCGGCGAGCTGTCGTGTTTCCACGAGCAGATGTTCTTCGAACGATTCGCAGCTTTGCCCATCGACTCCGGCTGCTTTCTTCTTCGCGGTCACCTTGCGGGCGGCCGTGAGAAGATTCAGCTCAGCGTAAACTTTGTCAATCAATGCGTGCCATTTGCCCCCTTTCACTTTGTTTTCCAAAAGTGTCGTCAACATTCGGTCCGTCCAGACAATAAGCTGAACCCACCGGCGGATGGCCGGTGTCTCTCCAGGCGGTGTAGCCGAAAACGGCACTCGTTCTGGTAAAGGAGCTTTCGCTTTACTTGTCATACCTCTGGTCCTTCCGAATCTACTTCCCTGCCTCCCTTCGCTCGCGACGGGTTTGGTTCCCGCCGGTCAACACTACTATGAAGGCTCTGACTCCTCAGCTGAGCGCATCACAGGTCTGCGGCACTGCTGAGGTCTCCCTGCTTATCTCGATTGAACTTCTGAACATCCCGCCTCCAACCACCTTACTGCCATTTCGCGATGCTCGGTTTAACACGTTACGGTTTTCATCACCGTCGTCGCCGCCACACAGTCCTGCGGTGTATTTCCGCCGCCCGGAGTTAGGCCTCGTCTGGGACTTAGTGTGTGGTCAGGGGTTCGCCAGTTGCTAACCCGCTCCCCGACAGGCTTGGCTGAATCGAGTTCATTTGTATTACGGGCTGTTCTTTCGTCTACGGTTGCTCTCCACCCTTTCTCTTGAAAACGCAGTTACCATCGACTACAGGGATGTAACGATTTCCCCGATCGGGACTTTCACCCGACTATTCAATCGCCTTCACAGGCGCACAAGCGGTCAATGAAATCGACAAGGATATCCGGATCGGGGCGATCTGTAATCTCTGCTGGAAAGAACTCAATCCCCCGGGTGGGACAACGGTCTGGTCCTTCGATGGGGCGAGGCTGATTCGACTGTGTCCGAAGTGTAAAGCCACCGTAGAGCAATGGCGTCAGCAAAGAGGCCAGCAGTAATTCTTGAGTTGGTGTGATATGCGCTCTCACTGGTACTACACTACAAATGAACGATACCTCACCTACTTGAAGAGCAAGGAATGGCTCGTGCGGCGACAGCAAGTCATTCAAAGGTGCAACAACACTTGTGAACGCTGTGGCAAGTTTCAGGTAGCAGAGGTCCATCATCTCACTTATGCTCGCATCTTCAACGAAGAATTGGCGGACTTGCAAGGACTCTGTGAGTACTGCCATGCATTTGTGCATGGAGAACGAACCGATGATGGAGCAGCAGAGTACGAGAGACTCGCCAAGAGGCAAGAAGAACTTCGCCAGCGTGTAGGGCGTGCTCGATTTGAATTACAGCGATTTGAAGAAAAGCCGGAGGTCTATCAAAGCTTTATTAGTGCTCGCTTTTCTTCTCATCGAGAACTTATAGCGCTGCTCAGGCAGTATCCTCGCCTCATCCGCGGAGGCTTTGAATGTCAGATATTCGACATCAGGTATGCCAAGCGAAAGCATGAGTCAGCAGTCACATTCAAGGTCAAATGGGAAACACAAGGCGGTTTTGCTTGGTCAGTCGTGAAGAGTGCCGAGCAATTGCTTCACAGTGGTGTCCTCGACATCGAGAGAGGATTATGGGTTGAGATGGAGAACATCCGATTGTTTGTCAAAGGAAAATCAAAGGAGCCAGCGTAGATTTTCGAGCCGGAACAGAGGACATTCAGGAATAAAAAGCCGAACCAACGGCAGGAGCGTCTTGATGTGTTGAAAACCATGACTCTGTTGGAAACATCGGACCAGGCGTTAGATTTGGCGAAGGAGTTAATCAGGGCAGGCGCATTGCCCGCATGAGGCTGTTGCCGCGCATTGGGGAAAATAAAAGGGGTTAGACCCACGGAGAAAAGAAGTCTCATTGGCCGTAATCCAAGTGGGCTATTACCATCTCGTTTAATTTGCAGCGGTGATTTAAATAGGCACAGCCTCAAGGATGGAATTAAGACCTGCGGTTGCAATCACCCTCTGAATCTGAAAGCCACTTTTCAAAAACAGCTCTTGGTATTCAGCAAAGGTTCTTTCAAGTCCGCCCGGAATTGCCATCATGATCCAATCAAACATCTTACCAGGGTGCGGTGTATTGCCTTCAGGCAGAACCGCCTCGACCACCAAAACCCTTCCGCCCTTTGGAATTACTTTTCTAATGTTATTTAAAATCAGAATAGACTTTTCGTCATCCCAATCATGGATGATATGCCTAAGTATATAGGCACCCGCAACAACATTAATAGCTTCAAAGAAATCGCCTGCAACAAGATTGCAACGATTACTAACACCTTGTTTATTGACAACTAATTCGGTTGCTTTGATGACGTGCTCGAGGTCAAACAAAATTGCTTTAAGTTGAGGGATTTTTTCTAAAACACTAAGAAGCATACTGCCATTGCCTCCCCCGATATCCGCAAGGGAATTGAATTGGGAAAAGTCATAGGACTGAAGAATCTGAGAAGTTTCGGAGCCATGAATGCTTTCCATAGCATTATCAAATACGCGAGCAGATGCGGGATGATCTTTAAGGAATTCGAAAATCGGTTTGCCGTGCTGAAGTTCGAAGGCGCATTTTCCGGTACGAACATTATCAATCATTCTGGAAGAAGCGAGGTAATGTTCCGAGCCCGACATAATAGCCATGGCATATTGACTTCCTGGAACATCAGATCGAAGAAGACTTGCAAGAGGAGTGAGTTCAAAAGCGCCTGAAGAGTTTTCTTTAAACACATTTTCGGAAGCAAGAAGGCGAAGAAGCCTGTAGAGGGAACGGGGGTGAGAATTAGATTTCTTAGCAAGGTCGGGAAAATTCTGGGGGCCATCTTGGTGGATAATATCTGCAAGGTTTAAGGAAGCAGCGCAATAAAGTGCCTGAGACAACCAGTAGCCATAAATTTTTTCTTTTAGCCACGCTGCGGGGTTAGTAGGTTCCATAAGAAATCCTTTTGCTAAAGCTGATTGGAAAAAGATTAGCATACCTGATAGAAAGTCTATTTGAATACTTGGAACCGAATAAAAATGTCAGAATCGGAAAAAGGGAAGTCTGAGCTAAAAAGTGGGCTGATCTGGGCCATCATTGCCTACGGATTTTGGGGATCTATGCCCCTTTATGTTTGGCTGGTTCGCAATGTCGACCCGTTAGAAATTCTTAGCCATCGCGTTTTATGGGCAGCGGTGGTGATGGGATTGGTGGTTCACTTTCAAAAAAAATGGGACCAAGTCTTAGAGGTTTTAAAAACTCCCTCGACCTTATTAGGTTTATGTGCAAGTTCGATCTTAGTGGGGATCAACTGGGGTGTCTACATTTATGCGGTCACGACCTCGCAAATTCTGCAGGCGAGTCTGGGTTATTTTTGTCTACCTTTATTGAGCATTCTTTTTGGTATGGTTTTGTTCAAAGAAAAGCTAAGGTCATTTCAATGGCTTGCTTTAACCATCGCAACCTTAGCAATTATTCTAAGAATTTATTTAGAAGGAAACCTACCTTGGATTTCACTAGGTGTTGCTTTTTCCTTTTGCTTTTATGGAATTTCCAGAAAATTAATCCCAGTTGATGCCAGTGTTGGCCTTTTGATTGAAACTCTCTACCTTCTGCCTGTTGCAATTGGGGCCTTATTTTTCTGGTGGTGGGAAGGAAGCAACGATTTTGGCCATTCTTGGCAAATGAATGGCAGTCTAATGCTAAGTGGATTAGTCACGGTAATACCGCTTTATTGTTTTGGCAAGGCAGCAAGACTAGTTCCATTATCGATAATGGGGTTTATGCAATATTTTTCTCCCAGTATTCAGATAATCCTAGGAATTTATTTATTCAACGAATCTTTCTCTTCTGAAAAACAAGCAAGTTTTATACTCATTTGGGTAGCGCTGGCGATTTTTTCGATAGACACATTATTACAAACACGAAACAATATTATAAAAAAATAGGAATATCACTGATTGAATCAGTGTTATCCCTATTCTAATAACTTTCTTTTACTTCTTAAGGGCGGTTTCGATAGCGCCTGTTAATTGAGCGTCATCAAGATCAACGCCTGATTCGAACCTACCAAGAATTTCGCCTTCTTTTCCTAAAAGAAACTTGGTGAAGTTCCATTTAACATCACCTGAGGATTTAGTGTTGGTTTCCTTAGAGGTAAGAAACTTATAAAGGGGCGAGGCATTAGCACCTTTCACCATTTGCTTTTCTAAGACGGGAAAGGTAACGCCATAGTTGGTTTTACAGAACTTTGCAATTTCTTCGTTGCTACCGGGTTCTTGGCCGCCGAATTCGTTAGAAGGCACACCTAAAACAACAAGCCCAGCTTTTGAGAATTTTTCGTAAAGTTCCTGCATACCTTTATACTGGGAGGTATAGCCACACTGGCTTGCAACATTAATCACAAGTACAACTTTGCCCTTGTAGCTTGTCAAATCCAACTCTTTTCCATCTAAAGTCTTGGTTTTATAACTAAGAGGTGTAGACACGGGTAAATCTCCTTTTTCTGCAAAAATAGGGGTTGTTAATAACACTACCGCTGTAAATAAACCTAAAAAACGCAGCATTTCTGTTCTCCTGTTTGGCCAACTTGGCTACTTATTGTAAAATCATTACTAGGTTGGACTTTGGGTTGAATACAAATCCATTTTCCTGTTACACTATTATAGTCTTTGTTCCTTGAACTGTTAAGCGAAAGTTTTCCAAATGACGGACGCGAGCAAAATTCGCAATTTTTCTATCGTTGCACACATTGATCATGGCAAAAGTACTCTTGCTGATCAGTTCCTTCTTAAAACAGGAGCTATCACGCAAAGGGAATTTCGCAACCAAGTCCTTGACGATATGGATCTCGAGCGTGAGCGAGGCATCACTATTCAGATGCACCCCGTTACCCTCTACTATGACCTCGATGGTGAAACCTATGAGCTAAACCTCATCGATACCCCAGGCCATGTAGACTTCACCTATGAGGTTTCCCGAAGCCTTGCTGCTTGCGAAGGGGCTATTCTTCTGGTCGATGCCTTTCAGGGGGTTCAGGCACAGACAGTTGCTAATGCTTATCTTGCTATAGAAAACAATCTGACCATTGTCCCCGTGCTTAACAAAATAGACCTACCTATTGCCCGACCAGTCGAGGTGATGGCTGAAATGGAATCTGTCTTGGGTATTCAACCCGAAGAGGTTCTTAAGGTAAGTGCGAAAACTGGTTTGGGAATGGATGAAGTAATGCGTGCTATTGTAGACCGCATACCTGCGCCCAAGGGCCTACCCACCGATTCCCTTAAAGCTTTAATTTATAACAGTCATTTCGACACTTATAAAGGCGTAGTTATTTACATTCGGGTAATGGAAGGAACTTTGCGTAAAGGTCAAAAGATTAAATTTATGCGCGGTAAAACCGAGCATGAGGTTTGTGAAATTGGCCAATTCCGACCCTCGCCAACCCCTTGCGACACCCTCGGGCCCGGCCAAGTTGGTTTCTTTATGGCACAAGTCAGAAAGCTGGATAATGTACATATTGGCGATACGGTAACGGAAGCATCGAGGCCTACAGCCAATTCTCTTCCAGGCTATAAAGAACCAAAACCTATGGTTTTTAGCGGACTTTTCCCGACGAATAATAAGGACTTCGAAGATCTACGAGAAGCCCTTGGAAAATTGCGCCTGAATGATGCTAGCTTTTCTTTCCTACCCGAAGTTAGTGAGGGGCTTGGGTTCGGGTTTAGGTGTGGTTTCCTCGGGATGCTTCATCGTGAAATCATCCAGCAAAGGTTAGAGCGCGAAAGCCAAATTGATCTGGTTCAAACTGCACCTAATGTCACTTATGAAATTCTGACCCGCAATGGGGAAGTCATCCTTATCGATAATCCTCAGAAAGTTCCTGATGTAGGGCAAATCGAAGAGTTCCGCGAACCTTTCGTCAAAATCAGTTTCCTTATTCCTACACCTAACATCGGCGACCTTATGCAAATGTGCACGGATCGTCGCGGTATCTATGTTCGTACCGAATACCTTAGCACGGCCCGTGCCATCCTTGTTTATGAAATGCCTCTTGCTGAAGTTATCTACGATCTTTATGACAAGCTTAAATCGGTAACGCATGGTTACGGCACAATGGATTACGAATTTCTTGCTTTCCGGGCTGCCGACCTTGTCAAATTGGATGTCTTGGTTCACCACAATTTAGTCGATGCACTTTCAACCATTGTTCATCGCTCTACTGCAGATAGGCGGGGTAGAAAACTTCTCAAAAAATTGCGTGAAGAAATCGATAGGCATATGTTCGAGGTTGTGCTTCAGGCCGCGGTTGGCAGTAGAATTATCGCTCGCGAAAGCATTGCTGCTTTGAAGAAAGATGTTACCGCTAAGTGCTACGGGGGCGACATCACCCGTAAGCGCAAACTTTGGGCTAAGCAAGCCGAAGGCAAAAAGCGTATGAAGCAAGTGGGTCAAGTCGAACTTCCTCAGGAAGCTTTCTTAGCGGTTCTTGAATCTGACGATTAAACTTAAGGTACATTATGGCAGACTCTGAAAATCAAGCGGCAGCGAATAAGCAAGAAGTGCCTCCTCCCGAAAATTCAAGCCCTATTGGTGATCCCACTTATCACATAATAGAACCCCCTGTTACTTTAATTTCAGCGTTAAATCTACCTGCTGCTTTACCACCTGCGAAACCTATTCCTTTTAAACAATTACCCCCTAAGGTCGATAACTTTAGGGAAATGCTCGAAACTATCGTTTTTGTTGTCGTTCTTGTTCTCGTCCTTAAATCCTTTATCGCTGAAGCCTTTGTCATCCCCACAGGCTCGATGGCGGAAACCCTATATGGCTACCAGAAGCAAATCGTCTGTTCTTCTTGTAAGCATCAGTTTCCGGTCAATTGCTCGAGTGAAGTCGAACAAATGCCAGGCGCTGGGGTCTTTGCGGTTTCCTCCGCTACCTGCCCCAATTGCTTACAGAATATCAAACTGGTTAAATCAGGTGAACCAACCTTTCCGGATGAAGTTGGTGTTGTAGTTGACCCGGGTAGTAGTACTGGTGACCGTGTACTTGTTGCAAAATATTTATACGACCTTCCTGGAAAGGGCCCTGAAAGGCTTGATGTTGTCGTGTTTAAATATCCTGGAAATAGCAATCCAAATGAATTCAACTTTGGCTCGCCACGCTTTCCTGTTTCGGGACCTCAGCGCAACCATGTTCCTATGAATTACATCAAAAGGTTGATTGGTTTGCCTGGAGAAACTATTGGCATTCGGGCAGGGAAGCTTTACCGCCTTCCCCCCGATACCACTCCGCCACCAATTTCAAATCCCCGCCACCCCTCCGACCTTTGGATGTGGGAATATATGCATGAAAACGAGGCACGAGACACCTTCGTTGATAGCGATAAATTTGAAATCATTCGTAAAAAACCCTCTGCGGTTCTTTCGATGGCCCGTCTTGTCAACGATGATGAAAAACGCCCTCTAGATCTCCCAAACCTTAAACGCTGGCAATCCCTCAAACCTGCTTGGTCCGAAACTAACACTGCTACTTATCAGTGTGATTCCGATTCTGAAAAAAATACCACTTGGCTTCGGTACAACCACCTCATCCGTAACAATGATGGCAGGAGGCAACTCATCACCGATCTGATGGGTTACAACACCGCTTACTTTGATCCACACCGACCTGGCTATGGTGATAACTGGGTTAGCGATCTTACGCTAGAAGGAAACTTCAATATTCAAAAGCAAGCAGGCGAATTTACCCTTGAACTTTCGAAGGGTGAAGATCGTTTCCGCGCTGTTTGGAACTTAGAAAATGGCTCGTGTTCACTTTTTAGAATCAATAACACTAAAGCTGAATCTTTACTTGCCCAGACTGATAACTTCCCTCTAAAATCTGGATCTCATAACCTACGCTTTTCTAATGTCGATTGCAGATTAATAGTTTGGCAGAACAATAAACTTATCTTTGGCGATGGGGTTAAATATAAACCCAGCAAAGTTCTTGGACCTAATGTCGATAACGACCTAGAACCAGCAAGCATTGGCGCCAAAGGAACCACCCTTACCGTTAAAAAACTTAAGCTTTTTAGAGATACTTATTATACCGCTCGGATCAATCCTAGTACCCCAGATGTCTCTGTAAATGATTGGACCGAACCAACCGTAAGAAGGCCCGGTATGGATATCCCAGACGGATGGAAGGCCCTTGCCAACCCTCCGGTAAAAACTCTTTATGTGCAACCAGGGCATTATCTTTGCCTAGGGGATAACAGTCCGCAAAGTTCAGATGGTCGATCTTGGGGGTTAGTTCCATCTAACCTTATGATGGGTAGGGCAGTTGTTATTTACTGGCCCTATTCTCGAATGGGTAGAATTCAATGACCAAGAATCTTCTGGTTCCAACGGAAGGTACTGTTTTTGGTGATATCGAAATTCGCGTTAGGTATGCCGAAACCGATCGGATGGGTTTACTTCATCACGCCAACTATCTTGTTTATTTCGAACAAGGCCGCATTGAACTGCTTCGCTCTATGGGTCGCACTTATAAAGATGTTGAAGATGAGGGCTACCTTCTGGTCCTTGCACGAATCGAAGTGAAGTACAAAAGGCCAGTTCGCTACGATGATACCCTAATCCTTAGAACCATTATTGAAAGAACCACAGGCGTTCGCATCGAACACCGCTACGAACTTTACTGTTTAGGAATGCTTGCAGCCGAGGGCTCTTCCACGCTTGCGTGCATCGACCGAGAAGGGAACCCGCAGGCGCTTCCCGAATATTTAGCCAATAAAACTGCATTGAAATAAGAGGCATTATTATGATAAGAAGATTTCTAGCAGTATGGTGTCTTCCCTTTCTGCTGGCATTTCTTCCTGCTGCTGCAAGTATTGCAATCGCTACAGCTCTTCCCACTACAGCAACGGAGTTCTACTTCGAGCGCATTACAAGGCTAGATCAATTAATCCTTTCTCTTGGTTGTTTTCTTTTTACCTTGCAAACTTTATTTGCTTGGCGAGCCCTTATCTGGAAAGAAACATCTTTCCACGAAGGAGCTGATAACTGGATCAGTCACCTTTCTCAAGCAGCTGAATGGTTCCCCCTACTTGGGTTATTAGGTACGGTTGCTGCCATCCTTCAAACTTTCAGTTCCATTCACGGTCCGGTTGCACCTGAAAAAATCATACAACTTTATGGACCCGCAATCACCGCTACGGGCAGCGGTATCTTTATGGCACTCATCAACATTCTACCCGCTTGGATTGTTCTTGTAGGCAGAGATCTTATTCTTTTGTTAGTAGGCGGAACCTTGGAAAACAAAGGGATCTCTCCCCCATGATTAATCTTCCAAAACGCAGTATCACCCATTTTTTTATCCCTCTCATTGATGTACTAGTCTTACTATTTTGCGTATTCCTTTTTCTGCCTATTGTTGGTCAAAGCGATTCTCCAGATCCTCTCTCTAAGCAAAAATCAGAACTTCTTCAAAAACAACAAGACTCTGATTCTTCAACACAACTTCTTAGTGAAATTGAAAAACTAAGAGCTGATCGAACCCAAAACTATAAAGGAAAATTCTTTACCAGAGTTCTCGAAATCGATTCCGAATCTGGCGAACTCTTTCACCGTAACCCTGATAAAACTATTCTCAAAAATAAAGATGCGGTTCAGACCCTTATCAACCAAGATAGGTTATCTTCCCTAGGCAAAGAAATCTTTTATCTCATCCTTTTCCCCAGAGATACTAACAGCAGTCATCCTACTCGCGGCCAAAGAGAATCTTACGAAAATTGGGTCAATGGCATCGTTTGGTCTTTTGATATCCCAGGCATCAAAATAGGTAATTAATATGAATGACCTTATTCCCCCTAACATCTTGATCGATTGCTTACGACATCCAGAACGACCTCTTGCCCTTTTAGGTTCAGTCGCACTTGGTTCTTTTATCCTACTTTTTATTTCTGGATTTCTTCTTTCTAAATTTACCAAGAAACCCCTGCCCCTTTGGGCTCAGAGAATCGTTCAACTATTAGGTGGTACTGCAGGTGGATGGCTTGCCGCCTTATTAATCTTCGGAAGTGGGGGCAATGGTATCGGCGGACCAGGCGGGCCTAATCTTGGCTCTAACCTCAACAAGCCTTCCACAGTTGATGCCACAAACGAACTTACTAATCAACCAAAACAAATTAACAAATCAGTTATCCTCAAGATGCAAGTCCTTACGGATACATCGGCTAAATCCTTAATGAAAGAATCCTATAGTTCTAAAAAACATTATCTCATCTCTGATAAACCCAACGAACTGCTTGATATCGAAAGCTTATATGCGCATATGCAAGAACTTTCCAAAACACCCAACATTTTAGAACGCATAGAAATTATCATTGGAGTAGATGACCCCGACCGAGATACCAACCGAGTAAGATTGGTTCGCACCTGGGCGGAGACAAATAAAGTTGCTGTTGAATTTCTTCCAAGGTAGTTAAAACTCTAATGACTAAACTGGCTATTAATGCACCGCTGATAGTAATTTTGCACTCGGGAGAAAGGGTGCCTGAAAATTTAAGTACCGGATTTTCTAACAAACAAATTCGAATAATGAATGTGCAACCAATTTTTGCAGAAATCATAAAGTTGCTGCAAAAAAAACCAGATGCCTTTCTATTTACAAACTCCATCGACCTAAATTATCTTAAAGAACTACGCAACCAGTTAGGCAAAAAACTACTCCCTGCACATTTCCCAGTCTTTTCGATCAACAGGATTAGCGAAGTAATTATCTCACAAAATATTGGCCCAGGCTCATTGGAAATACACAGCTTTATCGATGCTGAAACCTGCCTAGAAAAAGCCGAGGCTTATCACCTAAAAAAAGTAACCACTGCTACACACTTATCTTGGGCTACTTTTTTTATGTTAGCCACCATTCTTTATTTCAGCCTTCGAGCTGCTAAGCTTTTCATTCCGATTGGTGCTTTTGAATTTCAAGTTGAAAGTTTTAAAAATAATGACTCTGCAGAAATTTCACTGCGATTAAGTGGACCTATTTCTAGTATTAAAGACCGATTAATTTTGCTAGAAAAATTTACCTCATCACCTGATTTTTTCTTTCTACCTTACGATCTATCTACCTTCTTAATTTCACGGAAAAATGAATGCCAAAAGTACCTTCTATTAACTCAAGAACTTTTGCAACTTCCTCCTTTATCTGGGTTAAAATCTTTTAATGAGATTCAAGCCAACCTTAAAAGTATTACTCAATTAAAAACTCTTTTTCCTAAAAAATGGGAAAGTACCGAAGCTTGGTTTTTCCTAAGCAATAACGAAATTCAAAACACTCAGCTTTATAACGAAGTAATCGATTTTAAAATGAGTTTTCAAAAACGCTATGAAACCTATGTTCAATTAGAACTCTTCTCAACAGATCAATCACCAAAGGACTTCGACCCCGTGCCTTGGCTGGTGCAGGCGAATATCTATATCGAGGAAAGTTGGCCTGATTTAAAATCTATGGCTTTAGGAACGAACCTTGCAGAAGTTTTGGAAATGCGCTTGGCAAACTACCGCAATACCGAAAAAATCCGTCACCTAAAATCTTCTATTCAATTCCTTTCTCCACCTCGAAATAGTTCACTTCAAGATTATTTTTTTGAAACTGATGACGCAAAATTAGCATTTGAAACACTCGAAAAGAATTCCCCTGATTGGCGTAACCTTCAAAAACAACTTACGCCTTTGCAAAAAGATATTATTGAATCACTTGCAAAAACACTGAAGCAAAAGATTTATGATTTATGTAGGCCGCTAATTTATGAAATTCTTGGAGATCAAAAAACTTGGCAGATTTCTTGCAATAAACTTCTTACTAACCCAAAGATAATTCGCATTTCTAAATTTCTCATCCCTTTGGAATTTTATTCCTCGGGATTTAGCCCCGACCCACTTAACGATCTGATTACATTTCTTAAACAAGATATTCATTTAATAAAAACCAATAAAATAACACTTAAAATCGATGAGAAAATCTTTGCATTACTTCCCGATTCTCCTGTCTTAAAAATTTCCTTTGCAAATAACAATGGGACAAACACAGAATTTAATGCGCCATTATTGCCAGAGAAAGATAATCCTTTGCAGTTTTCCTGTATATTAAACCTTAATACAACCTATAAATTACACCAGAAGGTGCGCGCTGAGTTATCCCTAATTGAAAACTATTTTCTTCTATGGGAAAAGCCTTTACTAGAACCCTTTGGCTGGACTGTAATGAAAACGCCTGCAAATTTATTGTTAGGAAATGAAGTTTTGAACCTTGGTAAAAAGGTAGAACTCAGCTTTGAACCACCGTTACCTTTAATTCCAGAATTACTTTTAACTCGATAAGAATCTTTTTTCTTAGGCAAATAAATATGATTGAAAATAACCTTACAACTAATTCAGCAAAAATAAATCGGCATCTTTATATGCCAATGCTTGCATTAGGAATTCTTCTAATTGCAATAATATCCACCAAATTTTTTCCCGAGGAATACCCTCCTTTTGTTAAATCTTTTGTCATAATGACTGGTGAATTACTTGCTTTCATCTTTTCTGCCACTTGGTGGCTATTCCTTTCAAAATTCTCTTGGGCTAGAAAAATTGCTGTGGTTGTACTTATTGCTGGCCCTACTTTTGCGGCGATTGACCACATTGATTTTAATGGCGATGTAGAACCAAAAATCGTTTGGCGCTGGGAAAAAGGAAGAGACCAAAAAATTATCGAGCACCGCGCTGCTTCAAAAATCTCTCACAACATTAAAATTACTACTGATATTTCCCCCGATGATTTCCCACGGTATCGAAACTCCAACCTAGATTCCGTTGCTCAAGGCCCCGAGCTTAACTCTGATTGGAAAGCAAACCCACCAAAAACTCCTTGGAAAGCACAACCTTGTGGTGGAGGCTATGCCGCATTTTCTATAGCTGGAAATATCGCAGCCACAATCGAACAGCGCGGTAGTTCCGAAGTTGTCGCTGCTTACGATTTTTCAACGGGCACTGAATTATGGAATCACCCTTGGATCGCTAGGCATTTTGATCCTTTAGGTGGTGAAGGCCCTATGGCTTCGCCCACTTTCGATAACGATCTTATCTACGCTATGGGTGGCACGGGCCACTTTGCTTGCCTTGACTCTAAAACAGGAAAACCCCAATGGGAGAAAGAACTTCTCGAAGACAACAAAAATATTCAATGGGGAATGAGTGGGTCACCTTTAATTTATAAAGGACTTGTAATTGTCAATCCGGGCGAACAAACGGGCAAGCAACTTAACCGTGCCATTCGGGCGTTTGATAAAACTACCGGTGAACTACGCTGGCAAACAGGCAACAACCGAGCTGGTTATTGCTCCCCTATGGTTGTTAATCTTCTTGATACCGAAATGCTTCTCATTTTTGATGGGGCTGAAATCGCTGCCTATGACCCCCTCAATGGATATAAACTCTGGGCTAGGCCTTGGATCACCAATCAAGGTATTAATGTCGCCCAACCTATTCCCATTGGCAACGACCGCTTATTTATCTCTTCTAGCTACGGCGTTGGTTGCGGATTGCTTAAACTATCTAAAAATAATAATACTTTTTCTCAGGAAGAACTTTGGCACAACTTTAACCTCCGATGCAGGTTCACCAGTCCCGTACTTTATGAAAATTATATCTACGGCCTTGATGAAGGTATGCTTGTTTGCCTTGACCCTATCGATGGAAAAAGAAAATGGAAAGGGGATAGATATGGGCAGGGCCAACTACTAAGACAAGGAAATAAATTAATCATTCAAGCAGAAAATGGTAACCTTGTTATGGTCGAGGCTAACCCACTCCAATTCCGAGAATTAGGCAAATTCAAAGCCCTTTCAGGCGACAAAACTTGGAACTGCCCAACACTCGCTCGAGGTTTTGCCTTCCTTAGAAATCATAACGAAATGGCTTGCTTCGACCTAAGAAAACCTTAACCCACCCATAAGACTACATCAAACAACTGCCCTACTCTTTTCCCATTTCGAATAATATCTAATGCCGCAAGGTGCAAACCCTTCGCAGTTTCTTTCGTACAAGAAATCTGAACAGGAACCGAGGTTGTAGATTCACCAGCAACCATCGTGCTAACCATAGCAGGTTCAGCCTTGAACCCACTAGGCAATACAATTTCTACTACCATAGGAATAGCTCCACTTTCAAAATTTCTAAGTGTAAGCCTAGCTTCTGCTTTATTATTTTTTCCAAGTATTACCCGATAGGGTTCCATACGTGCCCAGTAGGGATCAAACATCCAGCGGTAATCTTTATCATAACTTAGTTTTTCATAATATTCTTTAAGCTTAAGAGCATCAGTAAGGTAGCGGTCGATTAAAGGAGCGGGATCTGCGATGACCCAAGAATGACCACCCAGCAAAAGGTCTGGGTTTAATTTTTTCAGATATTTAGCAGCATAAATATAGCTTTCTTCAAGGATGCAGCTATTGCGACTAACCACCGCTTCATGGCCATTTTGACTAGGATCAGAAGAACTGCCAAAGATATTATCGCCAGTAAAAGCAACTTTTTTACCATCAATTATGCCGTGTAAGCACAGGGAGAATTCAGTCTGGCCTGGCATCCAATCGACCTGCAATTTATAACCTTCCCAAGTAAAAGACTCGCCTTCTTGAAAGATTCGATCAAAGGAGATAAAATCAATGCCTTTGCCATAGGTGTTCACTTGGGCGCAGTAATCGAAGTGAAGGGGTCGAGAAACAATAGGAACAACACGGTTCATAGTCCAAATCTTTGCGCCATGGTTATCTCGTAGGTGTGGTGCTTCCAAACAATGGTCACCATGCATATGAGTAACTAAAACCGCATCAATTTGTTTTAACCCAAGTCTTTCTTTCATCAACGCAATAGATTTATCGAGAAAGTCCTTTTTAAAAAGACCACAATCAACGACGAGTACATGGCCATTATCAGCAAGGATCATATGAAAGTTGGGCCAAAATTCTGGGCCACGAAATTTGAACAGATGCTTCGTAACTTGCCAAATATGTGGAACCGTGGTTGGCTTTGAAACTTTATCTTGATCAGCTCCAGCAAAGGTAAAAACTTCCCAACCCCGCAGGTAGAGTTTATTAAATTCGCGCAGCGTATTGCGAAGAGTCAGCAATTGCACTGCCGGATTTTCAATGACTGGCCCGTGCGAAGGTAACATTTTTTTAAGTGGGTAGCCTTCTAATTGGCCAAGAGAATTGTAAAGGGCATAAACCCCTTTACTAAATCCGTAATCCCATTCACTATCAAACCAAGTATGCAATTTAGAACCGTTAAGCATAACATCGCCAGAAAATGCGAGCCAATCATCGTTTTTCTTGATGATGTAAGAAAGCGAACCCGGGCTATTACCAGAAGTTTCAACACACCAGAATTCAATTCCTTGCCAAGTAAAGTCATCCATTTTTTGAAATGTTTTATCTACCTTAATGGGCGTAATACTAGGCCGAACAAAACTTGCACCGTGCACAGTGAATGTATCAGCAAGTGCTGGTGCTATTTTTCTAAAGCTTAAGGGAGTTTCAAAAAGAGCTTTTTCAACTTCGGGCACTGCTACTTTTATTCCCGTATTTAAAATCTTGGGGTAACCTTGACATTGCTCTCGGTGATGATGGGTAAATAAAACCCATTCGACTTTAGACACACCAATTTCTTTGAGATGATCAAGAACAGCACCAGTGCCAAGATCAATAAGCAGGCCTAGTTCCCCTGATTTAACAAGATAAACATTGCAAATATCGGGAAAGAGATAAACATCTTTTGCAACTTCTTGAAATTTCATATCAACACCTTGGTGGGAGAAAGTCTTATTAGATGGCACTACTATCTTTTCATAATTTGAATAAGAGTTGAACTAAAAATTAAATATATAATGAAAACAACCACCTAGTTCAACGACTTCGTACCAATAAACAAAACTCCATTAAAAACCGACCGACAGCGATCGATTTAATTACATAGACAAAATCAGAACCGATCACTGTCCCCTATGTTTTTATAAGGATTAAGCCGCGGTGTTACCCAGAAGGGATAGGAAGGGTTATTTCTCCCAAGAATCAGTACGAAAGGGAATCGCAGGTAAGCCATCTTTGTTAAATAAATTAGCCCAAGTATGGTTCTGACTCCAAGCAAATCTTACAGCACTAGGTTGGGTTACTTTTGAACTGGAAAGCAGAACATCATTGCCATCGATGATTGCATCAGCCCAAAAAAAGTTTTTATTCTCGGCTGCAATAGCAAAGCCTTGAAGAGCATCGCCATTTTTGAAAGCTAAACCTTTGCCAAAATGATCAAAGGAGACACGAACTTTATTCCCTTCGACTTTATGAGATTTATAGGTGGGGCCATAGAACTCCATTTTTTTACCGTACACCATACCCAACGCCACTTGACTTGCCCGGGTACCATAGCCCGATTTATTAGTAGGATGAACCCCAGACCCAAGATCACTTGCAATAGCCATCCCAGTAGTTGGATAGTTCATAATGCGAATATGGTTATCGAGGTAAACACTTGAGGAAAGAAGGGGAACAGTTGCAGGAAGTTTGGAAAACTTTTCAGAAGCAGAATTGATAGGATCATCATAATTCCAAGCACAACCACCGCCACTAGCTTTTTGAATGTAGATAAAAGGGAAGTCGCCTTGCCCCCAAGCCTGACGCCAACCTTTGATAAGTGCGCCCATAAGCGTGTATTGATCTAGGCCGGTGATTGCGGTGCCCGATTCCCCCTGATCCCAAAGAACGCCCGCAATAGCAAAGGGCTGAAAGGGTTTTATATGCGCATCATAGAGGTTACCAATTTTACCTTTAGATTCACCAGCTTTAATAGGGGGTTGGGGTTTCTTGGCGGGATCCGGAACCTTGACGCCTTTTTCCCAAATCACAAGATCAACATCGTATTTTTTCTTTAAGGCATCAAAGTCGTAAGTACTAGAAAACTTTTTAATGAAATCTTGGCATGGTTGATCCTTACGAAGCATCTCATCATTAAGCCAATAACCCGAGGGTGTGCCCCCAACAGCGCCCAAGATAAGGCCGATGGGAATGTCAAGTTCCTGATTCAATCTAACGCCAAAAGATAAAAGTAAAGCGGAAAAACCATTGTTGTTGGCAGGGTTCGATTCAACCCAACCAGCTCGCCCACTACCAATGAGCCTAATTTTTGGGTAAGAATCAGCAGCAAGCTTGGCAAGGACTAAATCCCCCTTACTATAACCAGCTACTCCACCTTGCATATTGGATTGGCCCGAACCAACCCAGACATCGCCAACCAAAACATTATCAAGGGTTAAAGTGTTTTTACCAACGATAGTAAGAACATCAGGACCACCGGCTTTTAGCTTATCGAGGTTAATGCTCCATTTTTTTTGTGCATCAGTAGTGGTGGTTTTTTCTTGATCACGGAACTTGATTGTTATCTTTTCGCCAACCTCTGCGGTACCCCAAATAGGCACAACTTTATCTCGCTGTAATACCATTCCCTTGCTAATTACGGGTGGCAGTTTGACATCAGCTTTGCTTTGATTAGTAGATGAAGTGAAAGTCAAGAAACTTAGACATCCAGCTAAAATCGTTTTCGTAAATAGTTTCATTAGAAATTTCCTTTTTCACAAGCAGAGTAAGAATAAGTTTAAATAGGCGGGAATGAAAACATAGCATCACAAGATTTAATAGTAACACAACTGATTTTATAAATCCTATGAAAACCTTTAGGTAATATAAAATTTAGAAGGGGTGGGGAAGTTTAAAATCTATAAAGCAAATTATTTTCTAGGCAAGGAGTAAGACCATTCTTTTTCCCTAAACCATTTGGTAAGAATAAACTTTTCACCTTTGATGACAGGTTCTCCCGCGTGGGAAGATTCTGGGAGTATGATTTGATTACGGATATTTTCCCAAATGATTAATTTCCCCGCTTCTGGCTTAACAGAAAGTCCAATTTCAGGAAATCCAGTAGCACCACCTTCTTCCACATCGTTTAAGTACATCATTGCAGTCCAAGGCCGATTGCCATAATACCGAACGGTTTCTTTATCGGTGGGGAAAGCATCGAAATGTCGTTTGAATTCTTGACCTGGCTTATACCACTGACCTTGAATGGGTTCCGAAAAACGAAGCTCAATCCCAGCTAAAGTTTGAATATTATCTTCAATATTTAGGATGGGGGTGAAATCGATTCCAGGGTTAAGAAAGAATGCAGTTAAACTGGTTCGACTGGTATCGTAGGCGGTATCTTTATCTGAACCTACAGTAGATGGGTTAGCTGTATTACGAATAATATCGCAGGCAGATTTACAAAGTTCAGGGGTAGCAAACCCCTTTATTTCGTAAATGTTAAAGGAAGAGTGTAATCTACGAATTCCAATTAACGCATCAAGTTTTACCGGATCAATTTTAATAGGACAAGATTCAAAAAGTGTCGGTAAATTTAGCTCAGCTTTGATAGCTTCGGTATCAAAACCATGCTGCATAAGAATCTTAGCAACTTCAACCTTAGGAATGTTATTGGCTAAATTTTCCTTAACCCAAGATTTCCAACTTGCGTCAAGCTGATTGAGCATGAAAGCACCTTTTACTTATTGAAAAATACAAGCGTATCTAAACAACCGAAACCCAAGGAAGTTGAGAATACTCCCAAGTTTTATATACTTTAGCTTCAGGATTTCCACAAAACTTTCCATGAGACCAGCGAATTTCAACCCTATCTTCGAAACTAATATCAATCTTTTTTATTTTGTCATAAATTTTAAAAATTAAAGAAACTTCGGGTTGGCCTTTGGATAAGGGTAACGCTTCCATATTAAGTAATTTGAATTTTTTAACCCATTCATCGAAAGATATTAATTTGACAGCGAATGGTTTGTTTTTTTCTACTCCTGCAAGAATATACTCAACACTATTTAGCTTAAAAAAGAACTTGAATATTTCTGGCAATATTTTAAGTTTTTTATGTCCAAGAGAAGTTTCTAAAAGGTCCTTAAATATCTTGGCTGACTCGTCGCTTACTCTTTTGCAAAATGTCGAATAAGCAGTCATAACCTTTGGGTCTTTTTTTTCGTGCAAGGCTTTAACTTTTTTACCAAAGACCTTCCTTTGTTTTCTTTCAATCAAGGAATAAAAATCGCTAGCGTTTTTGCAACCTTTGATTAAATTGCCTCCACACGCAAGAAAGTAGGAATCTAATTCATCTTTTGCGGTTGTTATAAACCAATCATCACCCCGTCCACTTTGGCCGAATAAGCCCGCAGGGATCATTTTGAAAATTTTCTCGGGGGAGGCATTTATATAAACATCGGCATTTTCTTTAACGGAAACCCGTAGGTTTGCATTTGTAATTAAAATGTCCTTCGCAACGCTGGAACCCGCTGCAAGTTTTTCAGTTCCAGTCCATGCAACTATCGGGGATGTAATTCCTAATTTTACAAGATGAGTTCTTATTAAAGTCCCAGCGGAAATAAGTGCATTGGTTTTGTCGGAACCACCGTTCGAGAGTCTTCTTTTCTTTAGCTCTCGTTTATAGGCTTTGATAGAATCCGTATCAACATTTAAAACTGAATTTAACTTTCCGTCATTAATTGCAATTGCCACTGCAAGCTCTGAAAAGATTGTTTGGTCTCTTGCCATTTAAGCGACCCAACCTTCTTTGACAGTTTTTTTGGTTTGGAAGAGATTATTCCAAACAGATTCTAGTTTTTTTGCCAGATGATAGGCTAATAGCGGGGGAACAGCATTGCCAACCAGCTTGTAAGCCTCTGACCCACTTACACCATTTCCCACAAAAGCAAAATCATCAGGAAATGTTTGAATTCTAGCACATTCCCTAACACTAAGACGCCGTTGGGGCAAATGAAATTCGGGAATGATTTTTCCGCCATTATCAGAGAACAGTCTCCTAAATTCTATGTTTCCATGATGTTCAGACCTTATAGTTGGCCCCAATCCATTAAGGTTTACCTCAGTTTGTCCCTGACAATGTTTTCCATACCATTTTGCCTTTGAATAATTTCGATGAGATAAATCATTGCTAGATTCTGGTTCAGGTAAATCTATTATGGCATCCTTAACAGTAACAATTCCGTTTTTTAAGCAGTGAGTGGGTTCTGGGTAAGGGTTAAATAATGGGTCGCCAGACTTTAATCCTAATAAAGCTTCTTCCTTTAATGAATCTTTGCGAATGCCGATGAAGATAACTCTTTCACGACTCTGAGGCACGCCGTATTCACCAGAGTGTAAAACTTTTGGTTCAAGAACGAAATAACCCCCGCCAATATTTCTAAAATCTTCGGCGATAATATTTTTTACATCTCCAAGACTGACCAACCCTTTGACATTTTCAGCTATGAATATTTTGGGTTGCACAAGTGCGACAATTTCCCTCATCCAATAGTAGAGCATTCCACGACTTTCTGCGGTTGGTTTTTCAAGAAGCGTCATATCGTGAGATTTTGTTGAACTAAAACCGGTTCTTTTTCCCGCTACGCTGAAGTCTTGGCAAGGAAAACCACCCGTAACAACTTCTGCATCTGGGAAATGGAACTCCCCAGTCTTTGTTTTCTTTACTAGATCGACTACACTTTCAAGTAAAAAGATTTTCCGTTTAAAGTGATTTTCCCAGACCGTTTTTGCTGCGGGTTTGATATCGCAAGCAAAAATTGTTTCAAAGCCTGTTTGTTTTAATTTAACTTGACCGTTTGAGGTTTGTTCTGAAATCCAAGCTTTATTTTTGATTGATTTGTCAAAGGTAAGAAATCCTCCTTCAAAGCCAAGGTCCATTCCTCCACAACCAGAAAAAAGAGATATTACATGCCTCATTATCTTCCCCGGACAAAAAAAACCCACCGGCTTTAACTTTGCTTAAAACCTTTATAAAGTTACCACCTTATGGTACCAGATTCTTTTCGAAGTTGTTGTTTTTCTTGAAGGAATCAAATCAGGCGTTTTCCAACATTTTTCCAGCTAAAGGCTTGATCTTTTTAACCAGAAAAATTCAAATGGAAGCATTCACGAAAATAAAAAAAAAGGGTGCCAGCATTAGCACCCTTAAGCTTGATCAAATAGTAAAACTAAACACTAAACCCTAGGCAGTTCAAACCCCTTGCGATACTCTCGCGTAAAAAGTTTGTTCGCCTCTGCATTTGTCGAAAGTTCGGTCTTTGGATCTATGATTAGTTCTTCACCCATAAAAAACTTAGTCGCATTAAAGTCGACATTGTTTTCTTTCAGATGAGCTTCAAAGCTGACCATCGTTTCTGCTACATGCTTGTTATCTGCAAATTTACTGGGCCTTGTGCCTGCAGGAACAACCTTACCCAATCGATACGAAACATTTCCAAGATGAGCCAACGCACTGGAAAGATGGCCCTCTTCAATATCAAGGTGAAGATCTTTATAATTACGACTCTTGATGGCTTTAACAAAATTAGCAAAATGAGCTTGGTAATCTCCACCACTCCATTTACCAAGCTGATTACCTTTGTAATCAAATGCAACTCCTGAAGTATAATTAGGGCCAACAGCATAGCCATCGGTACCAAACCAAATGTTACAAGCGCCGTTAAAGGGGCCACCTTTTAAACCAAAAGTGACAGGGGTCTTGATGGGCAAGCCCCGAACATCCGAAATTAATTGCGCACCATCATCCCATTGGAAAATACTGACTTGATTGTTAGCGACATCACCATTATCGAGGTATCCTAATCTGCCACCTAGACTGATAACGCGTTTAGGAAGTTCAGATTTGCCAAGTGCCCAACGAGCTTTATCAAGTTCGTGAGGATTTTGATTACCAAGGTCGCCATTACCCGTTTCAAACACCCAATGCCAATCGTAATGCAAACGCTTTCTGATGGGAATTTCTTTGGGTGCAGGGCCACACCATAAATCGAAATCAAGCCCCTCTGGAATGGGTGCAGGGGTGTTCACCATACCGATGCTATCTCGCTTGCGATAGCAGATAGCTCGGGCTTCGGTAACTTTTCCGATTTTTCCACTTTGAATGAATTCAAGTGTTTGTCGCATACCAGTCATACTGCGGCTTTGCACGCCCATTTGGCACATGCGATTCAGCTTGCGCGCCCACTGGGTCATCACGCGCCCTTCAAGCACATTATGGCTACAGGGTTTTTCAACATAGACATCCTTCCCCGATTGCATCGCCCAAATCGCCATCACCGCATGCCAATGGTTTGGTGTTGCAATAGAAACCGCATCGATGTTTTTATCTTCGCAAAGCTTACGAACATCTTGGAAGAATTTGGGTTGGTGTTTGAGTGATTTGAACTTGTTCATGTGCTTCTGATGTGCTGCGGGATCGACATCACAAACCCCTACAAGGTCGACATCCGGGTTCTTAAGCCATTCACCAAGATGACTACCACCCTGACCATTGACGCCTATGACTGCAACCCTGATTTTTTCATTAGCGCCAACCTTACGAGAAGCGATAGGCTCAGCAGATTCTGCAGATGGAGGCACGCCTGTTGCAAGTGCAGCAGAAGCGGCAATGATGGATTGTTCAACAAATCCCCTGCGAGTAATTTTCATATTATTTTCCTAAGTTAAAGAAAGTAAACCGTACAATTATCTTAGTTTTATGATACAGAAGGCGACATTAATATTTCATCGAAAGTATAAAAGAATCTAGAATTGCTATCAAAAGTTCTGTTAACCTAAGTAAAATAGCCTTAACGCTCTAATAGGTGACTTAAAAAAGTAGGAAAAGATACCCTTATGCCTCAAATAAATATCAGCGTATTTATAGTCGCATTTTTCTTGGTCACTTCTATGCTACAAGCTGAAGAACCCTTCCATTGGAAACGGATCCCCAAAGAAACAACCCAAGTGCTTCATGCGAAAACTGCTGCTTCTAAAAATATTCAAGGCGAATTGAAATGCTTCCAACGAAATGGAGAACAGTGGGATTTGGTCGGAACTGTGATTCCCATCGTGGTAGAGAGAAATGGCATAACTTCACCAGCGATTAAAAAAGAAGGAGATGGTAAAACCCCTTCTGGCCTTTATCGAATTGGATTAGCCTTTGGTTATAAAGATCAGGCAGACACCCATTTGAAATACCAGAAGATGACCAAGGAAGATATTTGGATTGATGATGAGAAATCTCCCGATTACAACCGGTTAGTGAAAACGCCAACCAAGGCGAAATCTTTCGAGTTGATGCGTAGAGGAGACGATGCCTATAAACTTGGTGCTGTGATTGAATACAACACCATGCCCGTAATTGCAGGTAAAGGTAGTGCGATCTTTTTGCATATTTGGTCTGGGAAGGGTAAACCTACCGATGGCTGCATAGCTGCATCCGAGGGAAATATGGGGATTGTTTTTCGCTGGCTAGATCAAAAAGCCAACCCGCTGATCCTGATTGAAACTGAATAAAAAACATCAAGATTCAAACTTAAATAAACGCTGGGCGTTTGTCCCCAAGATCATGGCTTGCTCTTTTTCAGAAAGCCCTGCAAAATATGATTTGGTTGTCTCTCGATAAGCACGGTAAGAATCGCCATTAGATTTTTCATCGAACCCACCACCATAAATTAAACGCATAGGGGTGAATCGAGTCACCAGTTCCTTGATTACTTTGCCTGCATCCCTATCAGGAAACATTTTAGGATCTGGCAACGAAGAAACCTTCATGATGGTGTTTTCAAACTTAGACCAACCAAGTACGCGCTTATTTTCTTGGGGGGTGCCATCAAAGTGCCTGCCCATATGATCGATAATCACCTTGGTTTTTGAAAACTCGGTAATCAAGGGTTCGAAGCCTGCTGCAAAGCGTGGTTCAAAATGCAATTGGATGTTCAAGCCAAGTTCTGCAGCGGCCTTCCATAAGTTTCGCAGTTCCGGTTTTTCAAACGGTGGCAACTTATCTTTGTTGTAGGCGTGAAAGCGCAGAGCCACAATCTTTTTTGGATTTCGTTTTACCAATTCACTCATTAGTCGGATTGAGTCATCCTTGTTTGCAAAAAACAGGCAGGTTCCCTTTAATTGTTTTTTGCCAATAGAAAGGCAGTATTCAAGATACCGATGATCATCTTGGTAAGGTTCGGGATGAACGATAACTGCAAAATCAACGCCTGCCTTGTTCATCTGCCCCAACAAAATCTGGGGGGAAGTAATTGCATCAGGCTGGTAGGGACCATCTATGTGATAAGGAAATTCTTTGCTTTTGTTACCCGCAAAACAATGAACATGCGTATCAACCACTGAGGGTTTTTTAGTATCTGCCAAAAGTTGATCGTGTGGTACAAGCAAAGGAAGAAAAGAAAGCTTGGCGAAAGATCTGCGAGAAAGCAAATTCAATTTAGAAGCTCCTTATTTAACTGATTGCACAAGCTTTTTAATCTGTGCTGCGATCAATTCTTCGTTATCGGGGGCCCACCGAAGCGCGGGCCTGCCATATTCAAAAAGATTAGGCCCACCCTCATAGCCACCCTCTGCCCAAACTCTTCTGGAAGGAATGTAGGCAATCATGTCATCGACATAGCCAAGAACCCAAGTGTCTTTGCCAAATTCTGATTTAAAGCGAAGAGCATAATCGACAACAGTTTCAGCCCCCATACCGATCATAAGCAATTCGCCCCCCAGTTTCCATGCGTGAAGAGGATAAGGGTAAGAGGGTTCAAACTTTTCTCCCGCATCGATTTTCTTGAGCATACGGTTGGCCCAACGCTTACGCACACCATTAGCATCGTTTTGCGCTGCCTCAAGTTCTTTGCGTGTGATAATCTTTTCATAAGGAAGCTGAAGCATTTCGAACGAGGTCTTAATACCAGGCGAGACAGTTTTTAAATTACCCTTAAGCGCTTGTTCAACTCCCTCAGCCAACATATTGCCATACTTTTCGCAAAGTTCAACGCTCCTGCGAGGAAGTGGATTTTGGTCTCCCCCACAAGTGTTGACAAACATTGCGATTGCGCCGGGATGATTTTTTTCGATGACGATCTGCGCAAAGCCCGGGTAGTCCCCACACCATTTGGTGAAATTAAGCGTGGTCGGATGGCAAGCATAACCAAAGACAATTGCAACCATCGTATTATCGGTTTTGGAAACAGTCAACACAGGCACAGTGTGATCAACGGGGCCTTTTAAAGTTTCCCCTTTAGCAATGATTGCAGGAACCTCTGCTTCCTTATTGTTGCGCCTGTTGACTGCAAAGGTGGCGCGACCTTCACCCATCTTTAAGTTGGCAGGAGCAAGATTTGCGATGGATTCGCCAATCATCGAAACCATCCCTAACACCATCATATCCGTGTATTCATCAACTAATTTGACTTGTTCCTCTTCGATGGGATAGTAGTCGACAAGATCGAGTCCCAATCGTGGGCCACAATGATTATGCGAAAAAGTGATCATCACTTGGTGTCGTTCAAGGTTGAACTTTTTCTTTAGCAGAACAAAAACTGCATCGCTCATTTCCTTAGGGACGCCCTGAAAATCACTGGTGACAAGGACTATCTGCTTTCCATCGGGGGCTTCAAGTGCCAGCGATTTCATCCATATATCATGAAGCTTACCATCCGGGGCACGCTTCGAACCATACCCCGCAAGCCATACGCTTTTTTCAGGGGTGATAATAGCTTTGGCTACCCCGGCTTTCCAGAAGGTTTTTGGTTCCTGCGCCATACCCAGAGTTGAAAAATATAATGATACACTCAAACAAACAACCCATGTGGTAATTCTAATCATAAGATAAAGTCCATTATCAAGGAATGAAACCAGCAGGGCATTTGATATCAGGCCAAGATTTCTCTAACCACTCTGCCATGCACATCGGTCAGGCGAAAGTTTCTGCCCGCATGCTTGTAAGTCAGTTTTTCGTGATCCAAGCCTAACTGGTGCAGTATTGTTGCATGCAAGTCATGGAAATGAACTTTGTTCTCGACGGAATAATAACCATAATCATCGGTGGCACCGTAACTAATGCCCGGCTTAATACCGCCACCCGCCAGCCACATGGTAAAGCCATGCGGGTTATGATCTCTGCCATCGCCACCTTGAGCCGTGGGAGTACGGCCAAATTCGCCCCCCCACCAAACGAGGGTGTCTTCCAAAAGGCCCCGCTGTTTTAAATCGTATAACAGGCCTGCAATCGGTCGATCCACTTCCCTTGCATTCTTGGCATGATCTTTTCGAAGGTTGCCATGCTGATCCCATTTGTAGCTGTGCGAGATTTGAACAAAACGAACGCCAGCTTCAGCAAAGCGCCTAGCCATCAAGCATTGCCTGCCATAGTTTGCGGTAGCGGGATCATCCAACCCATAAAGTTTTTGGGTGAGTGGGCTTTCGCTAGAAAGCTCTTGTAATTGAGGTGCGGTGGATTGCATGCGAAAAGCGAGTTCGAAGGAATCGATTCGGCCTTCAAGTGCTTTATCTGGGCCGGTTACCTGCAAGCGCTCACGATTTATTTTGTTAAAGAAATCAATTTCCATTCGTTGCAATTGGGTTGGCGTATCGCCGGTGATAAACGGAATTTTCGCCCGGTCACTTGGTGTGCCCGCATTGCCCACGGGTGTTCCCTGATAGATTGCAGGGAGGAATGCAGAAGAGAAATTGTTTTCTGCACCATGGGAAAGTGTAGGGCATACGGTAATAAATCCCGGAAGGTTTCGATTCTCGGTGCCTAGGCCATAGGTAACCCAGCTACCCATGCTAGGGCGAACAAAAGTATCACTGCCGGTATGAAGCTCTAACAAAGCGCCACCATGGCGGGAATTAGAACCATACATCGATTTGATAAAGCAAATATCATCTGCATGCGATGCGATCTCTGGGAATAATTCGCTAGCCCATGCTCCCGATTGGCCATGCTGTTTAAACTTCCAAGGAGAACGAAGCAGGTTTCCCGTCTGCCCTGAAACAACCCTTGGCTTGTTAAAGGGAAGGGGTTTGCCATCATCGCGCTCCAACAAAGGTTTGTAATCAAAGGTATCGACTTGGCTAGGGCCACCGTGCATGAAAAGAAATATAACACGCTTGGCTTTTGCAGGAAACTGCGGTGCCTTGGGTGCAAGTGGGTCTTGCATAGGAGGATTAATTTTAGCATCGGCTTTTGCTTCATCGGCCAGCATTGCGGAAAGCGCAAGCATGCCAAACCCGTTGGCAGATTGCGTAAGCATTTCGCGCCTAGTGGCCAATGATTTATTAAAAGTGTGTTTCATGTAAAACCTTATAATTATTCAACAAATACAAATTCATTGGTGGAAAGCAACGACCTGCACAATCCCTGCCAAGCCAAGACTAACGATTCATCCTTTGAAACTTTCTCAGACAGGGCTGCAGATTGATACAGGTGTAGGAATTCAATTGCGCGTTGCACTTCAGAACTATTTGGAGGGCGAGAAAACAAAACCTCATAGGCCATGCTTATTTTTTTTGATGGGTCACCAGATTCTTTCAGCAGGTATTCTGCCATCTTACGAGTTTGATCCTGAACTAATTTGCCATTCATCAAAAGAAGGGACTGAGCAGGGATGTTGGTTACCGCTCTTCGCCCCATGGTGACACTGGGGTCGGGGAAATCAAATGCTTGAAAAGGCTCATAACCCGAACTCCTGATCACAGGCAAATAAACCGAACGCTTCTTGGTGTTGTATCCATCGAAACTACGGCTTCCTGTATTAGTTACATACTTCCGGTTTTCCAAACCCAAAAGCGAACCCCCCGTTGTCCGATCCAAAGAACCACTGATTACAAACAAGGAATCACGGAAAGATTCTGCATCAAGCCTTTGCCTTTGCCTGTGCCAGAACAACCTGTTTTCAGAATCGATCAGTTCAGCCTGAGCGTTGGCATCGGTGTTCATCTGATAGGTTGCAGAATTCATGATGAGTTTATGCATTGCCTTTGCAGACCAACCTTGTTGTAAAAAAGATTGTGCTAACCAATCCAAAAGTTCTTGATGAACCGGTTGATCACCCAGGCGGCCGAAGTTATCAGGCGTTCGAACTAGCCCATCGCCAAAATGCCAAGTCCAAAGGCGATTGATTGCAACTCGGGGCGTCAAAGGGTTGTCAGCCTGGGTGATCCAGTTTGCAAATTGTAATCTGCCACTGGTTTTTTCATCGATCTTGGGAACATTTGCAATAGGGATCCAAGAAGGAAAACCACGGGGCGCCTCAGTTCCCAAAGTAAGATGATTGCCCCGAATGTGAATCTTTACATCTTGGGGTTTGTCTTCAGAAACTGCCATTGCAGTGGGAAGTTTTGGCTTATCTTTTTCAAGCTTTGCAAGGTTATCGCGCAAGGGTTTAAGGATTGCAATGGTACTAGCGGGTAAAAAAAGATCAAGATTCTTTGGTCTTGAAAAGGGGCCATCCTTGGATTGAAGCAGTTGTTTAAAAGCTTCACCCTCGGGGATTTTCCCGCCTTTACTTAGGTAGGCTACCCATTGGTCGACAAAACCCGGCAGCAGGCCAGCAGTTGAAACAACCTGTGCATCTAGTGCGTGGCCCTTGGGCAAAGGAAGCAGCGCAAACTTATCAATATGAGGGAACGGCCCTTCGCGTTCGATACGAATGATGAACTTACCTTTTTTAAGCGGGGTAAGAAAAGCCGCCTCCCACTTTTGAGAATCTGGATTCCATCCCCCACTAACACTCTCTGCAAATTCACCCTTCAATTTTCCATCAAGTGAAATACGAACAGGCCTGCTTTCCGCAGCAGCATAACGAATTTCAAAACTGTAATTTCCGTCTGCAGGGATGTTCAAATCATACTCAACAAAGTTAGGCAACGATCCTGCATTAACCAAAACACCAATGCCCTTACCATAACTTTCAACATCTTTAAGAACATTACCCCTGGCAAAAGATTCTGCCTCGATCAATAGCGAGCCTTCCACCGGCTTACCAGCCTTCATCCGGGTCTTACCCAATCCTTCGCTAGATTTAATCTTTCCCTGAGCGGCCTTAAGATAGGAATCTGCATCCATCTTGGCCTTGGCGACAACTTCCGAAAAGGCTTTGTCTTCCGTCTTCTTTATTTCGAGCTTCGCTTTTTTAACCAGTTCATCATGTTCTTTTTCCTGGGCCACTTCCATTGAACCAGCCAACGGCCTTTCCTGCCATTTCGCTACCACCGAATAGGTTTCCATCGTTCTGGTCGACTTCAGAATTCCTGCAAGCGAGTAATACTCCTTTGTTGAGATCGGATCAAACTTATGATCATGGCAACGAGCGCAGCCCATGGTCAAACCCATGAAACTCTGGCTAATGGTATCTAACTGCTCATCTACAATATCCATATGCATTTTAACAGGATCATCTTCAGCAAGCATCTTGGGCCCAACCATGAGGAATCCTGTTGCAATCATGCCATCATGGTTGTTGGGTTGTAAAAGATCGCCCGCAATTTGCATGCGAATGAATTGATCAAATGGCATATCAGAATTGAAAGACTGAATCACCCAATCTCGATAACGCCATGCACTGGCATATGCAAGATTTTCATCCATACCATTGCTATCAGCATAACGGGCAACATCAAGCCAATGCCTGCCCCAGCGTTCGCCATAATGTGATGAGGCCAGAAGTTTGTCGACAAGTTTTGCAAATGCATCTGAAGAATCATCCTTGAGAAAAGCTTCTACTTCCTTGGGTTCTGGGGGCATTCCCAAAAGATCAAAATAAGCCCTTCGAATCAGAGTGCGTTTGTCTGCTGGCCTTGCAGGTTGCAAACCCTTCAATTCAAGTTTATGCAAAACAAATTGATCAATTGGGTTTCTTACCCAATTCTTATTCTTTACTTCAGGCGGGATTTGATTTCGCAAAGGTTGAAACGCCCAATGATCCTTCCCTGAAACACCCAAACCCGATTTAGAATCTTTCACTTCAACGGTTATTGCAGCATTCGGCCAAGGCGCACCCATCTTTACCCAACTTGAAAGATCTGCAATTTGTTTTGCATTCAACTTTCCTTTGGGTGGCATTTTCATATCCCCTTCATACTCCACCAACTTGATCAATAAACTTGCGGAAGGGTTGCCCGCAATTATTGCACTACCAATTTCCCCACCCTTGATCATCGCTGCCTTGCTATCAAGTCTCAAACCACCTTTTTGTTTTTCAGATCCATGGCAAGAAAAACACTGTTCGGAAAGTAAAGGCCTGATTCTTTCTTCAAAAAACTTTTGCGAACCATATTCTTTTTCTGCCGCAATGGTTGCAGGGTTATCGATTATGAAAAAAACTATGCAAAGATAAATTAGTAGTAAACGAAATTTGTGAATCATAGCGTTATCTTATAAGGGGGGCAAAGTTATAATACTCATCATATATATTAAATAAATTACCAAAAGTAGTATACACCATAATCGCAGAATTTGCAAGGTATTACGGGATTTGAAAAGTATAAAGGGAACTCGCTTTAAAGCAGTTTATGTCGTTTTAAGCTAAGGCTTTAGTGATAATTTTTCAGTCTAGAGTACCAGTAAGTTTTTGATCAAAATCTACTTTGATATATGACTTAAAATCCATCAATTTGTTTTTCCCTACTTTCCCTTTTACTGCACCAACATTATGCACGATGGACTAGGCATCACGGTAGGTTCGCCCACGGGTTTAATCTTCCCTGTTTTCGGATCAATGCGAAATACAACTACATTTTTCCCGGGCATATTGGCACACAAAAGATACTCCCCCTTGGCAGTAATTGCCAGGTTTTGTGGACCCTTACCCAAACTTGGCTCAATACTGATCAGGGTTAATTTACCTTCAACTCCAATAGAATAACAAGCGATGCTATCGTGCCCTCGATTAGTGCCATACAAATACTTACCATCTGGGGTTACTTTAAGATCTGCGCAATAACTTGTGCCTTTAAAATCCTTGGGAAGGGTAGAAATGGTCTGCTCTTCCTTCAAGGTGCCTTTCCCTGAATCATAATCAAAAACCGTGACGGAGTTTAAAAGCTCATTGATGACATAAACCTTTTTGCCATTGGGATGAAAAGTAAGGTGCCTAGGCCCAGCACCATCTGCGGTTTTTGTGAAAGCAGGATCGTTTGCCATCAATTTGCTACTATTAGGGTCTAGTTTATAACAAATAATTTGATCTAAGCCAAGATCTGCTGCAAATGCATATTTGTTATCTGGGCTTATGACGATGCAATGGGCGTGGGGTTCTTTTTGACGAGCCGGGTTGACACTCGAACCGGTGTGTTGCACAAATGATGCAACTTCACCCAACGAACCATCCTTTTTTACAGGGAGCGAAGCCACGCTGCCCGAAGAATAGTTAGCAACTACCACAGTTTTGCCATAATTATCAAGATACAAATAGCAAGCCGCAGAGCCTTTTGCGGATTGTTTGTTTAGCAGTTTAAGTTCGCCCGAATCGCCAGCTAACTTAAAAGCAGCAACTTCTTCGGATTCTTTACCGCCAAATTTTAGCGCATGAATTGAATACAAAAACTTCTTGTCAGCAGATAAAGCAAGGAAGAAAGGGTTCTCTACTCCAGTGGTGCGAGTAAAAGGTTTCAATACCCCAGAATTCAAATCAAAGTTGAAGGAATGAATGCCAGCTTGATCGCCGCCAGCAAAAGCTGAAATAAAAACGAGTGTATCTTTGGCAAATGTTTTCTGTGGCAATACAAGTAAAGCCATACTTATTGCAACAGCGTAAAAAGGAAAGGCAAGATTAAAAACCATCATTTTCTCCAGGTGGGAAATAAACATAATAACAATTGTTATCCATATAGGGTAATTGTCAATTGTTAATTAAACTGTTTAAGAAAGAACGCCTGAGATAGTTTTCCAACTAGCAGCAACTCCTGTGGTTCTTTCCTACCTGCCATCGCAGTAAAAGACCAACACCGTATGCGTCCCGTGATTGAAGATGAACATGCGATCTGGTGGGTCAGGGCCGCGACTTTGAACGACAACTAGACGACATGTTGTCCGGCCTAGTGTTGCCGCCGACCGCCCGTGCGGCTCTATCCAAACTGTTCGCGGCGTGTGCGACTGCACCTTCGACAAACCCGATGCCGCAGGCCGCCCAGGGGAGAGTATCCGTATGACCGCCGCCATTGAATTGCGGCCGGAGTAATCCAACACTCTTTGCCATTCATGTTGGCTGGGTGAAAAAATGTCGAGAGCGAATGCCAAGAAGTTAAGCTACAATTCTCTATATTCTTGGCGTTTGCGTAATTCCTTACGCAGACGATTGAGGGGCAAAAATTGTTAGATCTTTTGAATTCCGGTTCTATCCGAAAAGGGCAGAGGGTAGCCCGTCTTATCAAAACGGTGCCGAAAATGGACGGGCCATACACGAGTCTATCGCGCATGCCTCAAAAATAGCAGGCTGAAATCGGCTGAGATGCCGAGGATCAGTTTTTTTTGCCCTTGAGGATCTGGTCAATTTCGTAAGTCAGATCCTTAATGTGAGCTGTTGTGGGACCATCGGATGCCTTGGGGGTGGCTGTGGCCAGATCCCTTGCCAGATTTTCAAGAGCTGCGCGGGCCACGCCACGCAACTCGGTGTTGCGAGCCGGTAGAGCGCCGCCGCTTCGCCTAGAAGGGGGACCGGTGGGAATGACAATGGTGGGCTCGGCGGGCGGGGCGAATTCCCGGCTGAGAATCTCGACATAGCTGCGCTGTAATTGACGGCGCATCGGATCGATCTTGGGCGCATCGACTTTCAGTTCAGAAAAAATGCCATTCTGTAGGTCACTGAGCAGTTCGGGAGCAGTGTATGCTTTTTCACCCACCTGAGACTCCCCGTCAAAAAGTCTGCCCATGACGGTCGGCGACAAGAGTGTGTTCAGCAAGCTACGCTGCTGGGCGGCAACCTCGCTGCCAGCACCACTGTATTTGAACAGATTCACCACGGCCGGATTGACCAGTTTGGCATTGGCTGCCGTCGAGAAAAGGTTGTCGAGCAGGAACTTGACAGATGCGCGTTGCTTCTCCTCGGGGACGCGGGTAAAGCTTTCGGTACCGCGTCCGCCCAGAGTGCGACTCTCGACTACGCCACCCACTTGTTTGGCCACAGCACTGAGCCAGCGGCCGCGCCTGCCGATCAATTCTTTGTAGGTTTCTTCTAGCAGGGAGAAATCTTCGCCCTTGCTGGTGGTAGCCTGAATAAGGTGATCCATGACGCGGTCGGTATTTTTCAAGCCCAGGCGGGTTGCTTCAATAGGGTCCGAGCCTATGTTCTCCGTCAACACTGTTGGGTCAACGCTGCTGGGGCCATCTTCACCTCCAAAGCGCAGGAACGGCTCGGTGATTTGTTTGGCAGCCCAGGTGTCGAGGGTTTCTTTCTCGGCGTCGGGTGTCTTGGCTGCGGGAATGCCCCTGTAACCCCAATCGATAGCGAAGAAGTCGTAGGGAGCCAAAAGGGGAATTAGGTTTTTGGCTGGCATCTTGTCTTCTGGCTGGGCGACATAGTTGTAGCGTCCATATGACATGATGGAAGCAACGCTGCCGAACTTTTCTGTGAACTTGGGGTCTCGGAGCTGGGCGATCGAATAGGCCTGACTTGCACGGTGATTGTGGCGCAAACCTAGGGTGTGGCCCACTTCGTGGCAGCAGACATAACGGATCAGTTCGCCGGTGAGTTCATCGGGCATGGGCAGCTTGCGGGCTCGCTCATCTTGGGAAGAGCACTCCACGAAATACCACATCTGTGTGAGCTTGACTATATCGTGCCAGAAAATGATATGTGCTGAAATGATCTCGCCCGAACGGGGGTCATGCACATGAGGCCCCATGGCGTTGGCGATCGGTTCGGCTACCCAACGGATGACCGAGTAGCGGGCATCTTCGGGATTAAAGTTGGGGTCTTCTGCGGGCGTGGGCGCATCCTTGCAGATGATGGCGTTTTTGTAACCGGCCTTTTCGAAGGCTGGGGCCCAGTCTTCAACCCCTTTCTTCAGGAAAGGGCGCCATTTTTCGGGGATTTCCTTGCTTAAATAGTATGTGATTGGTTTGACCACCTCGCTGACTTCGGCTGTGGGATCTTTCTTTTCCAGACGGTAGCGGGCGATAAACTCCCTGTTCTTGGACCAGCCTAGGGGGTGGGAGTAATCAACAAATTCCTCGGTGAAGTAGCCAACACGGGGGTCAAACAGCCGGCCCATCATGGGAGACTCGGGCAGTTGCACTAGGGTGTGGTGTACCAGCGAGGTAACACTACGAGAGCTACCACCAGGCGCGCCACCCACCTTAAAAGTGATGGTGGCGTTGACATTGATGTTGGTGGGGTAGGCCTTCACATCTGACAAATAAGAACGGGTTGGGTCGACGCTAGCGCCGGGACTGCCAGCGGCGGCGCTGATAGGCAGATCACTTAGGCCGTTAATGAAAACTTCGCCCACAGAGATAACCGCCGAACGATCTTTGCCCTCGGCTTCCACTGGGAAAACCGCAAGGATGGAATCAGTATTGCTGGCGTCAATGGATGCCTGAATGGCCTTGCCGTCAGACCGTTTGCCGAATTGGCTCTTCCAGAGATAAATCTTGTTGCCACGGCGCTCGAAACGGACCACTTCTTTGCCTAGCGATGACCCGCCCCAACTGGTGCCACCCGGGCCTTTGGCAACCTCGGCCCGCCACATGAACAGCTTGCCGAGTCTTTCTTGGGGTATTTCGAAGAGGACTTTTTCTTCCAATTTATGCACGGCAAAAACGCCGGGCTGGGTGATGAAATCTTTGGTTATTACATCATCGTATTTTTTGGGTTCACTTGCTGCCGAGGGCTTGGCACCGGGTGCAGCAGGAACAGAAACTCCGGTAGGGGCCCCGGCCGGTCGACCCGGACCGCTTGGTCGACCTGGGAGGGGAGCCTGCGCAAATACCTGCAGAGCGCTCAAGGCCCCCAAGGTCAGGAATGCAAGGCGATAAATCTTCATAGGAAAGCCACCTGCCAATATTAATAAAAAAAACAATAGTCAATAGTTTAATTATAATCTTTCAGCCGATTGCCTTCAATTAAATTTAAACAAAACGGGTGCAACCGCTCATTCTACACTGGTTTTCTAGGGGTTTTTGCAAAAAGAAAATCCAAAAAAATGACCATTAATCAGCAATTCTCGGAGACAATTCTCGTTAAATTACGCAATCAACGGACCTTGGGAAGTTGAATGTGGGGGCTTTTAAGCGTTAGGGTAATACAGAAAGTTTTGTATTCGGCGCAATTTGCAAAAGCACGGCAAAATGGGAATAACTTGGCATTGCAACGCGTTTGTGCAAAGAGTAATACCAAAACAAGTCAATGTTGTCCGCGAAATTGTTCATATTACCAACATTGTTGGGTCATCCTGAATTGAATTATCCCAGCTTTATCAGCGTGACTGGGAATTGCTGTAAAAACACAGAGTTTCGGTCATGCGCAATGCTGTAAAATTATCATCTGCACCCAAATAAAATTAAAATAGAAACAGAAAGGGGTCAGGGTGCGAATGCCAAGAAGTTAAGTCCCAACGGGTCGGGCGTCAAGCGGTGCATCGGCACGGCCAGTGCGCATCATTCCCTTGGCTAACTTCTACTAGATCTGGGCTTGTGGCTTGTTCCGTGTGCCACTCTTTTCTTGAACCATGCCAGAGTGATGATAAAAAGCCATTCGGGGGCGAACCATATCACATTCGAATGGTACTTGCCCCACTTGTCATGGAGGCGAAACCGCGGGGGGCATATTGCTGGCTGGAACCTATTGTTGGGCGACATTTCGAGCAGTCGGACCCTGGCGACCGCATTTATTCGCCGGGCTGCGATCTGTCGGCATCTTCATCACTCAAGTGGCTTTACCAAGATGCTACGAAAATATACGACGCTGCCCGGGTCGTGGCTCTGGATCGCAAAGGTGCCACTAGAAAGATAAAGCCCGCTTTTCCCGTTAACAGGCAACTCCACATCATGCGTGATTTCCATATTCACCTTTAACACAACCTTGTTGCCCTTAACAGTGAGATGGCACTCGAACCATTCGTCATCCTTGACGAGAATCTTGTCGAACGGTTTTGTCGGGTAGATTGCACCGGTCCGGTATTTCTTGTCGCTGCCAGTGTTGTTGATCTGAAACTCGAAGCCCTTGGCCGGTATGCCTTTCGCCTGATGTTCCGTGTGAAAGAAGATGCCGGAGTTGCCCTTCGGATTCGTCTTCACCTCGGCCTTAAGTTCGAAGTTTTTGAAGTTAGCATTAAGCACCGAACCGGCGTAGTAGAGGTGGGTCAACTTCGATGGGCCCGCTACGATCAGTCCATCATTCACCTTGAAGGCTTTCGGATCTTCAGATGCCTTCCAGTCGTCGAGGTTCTTGCCGTTGAACAAGTGGTACCAGCCATCCTTATCGGGCTTGGGTTCTTCCGCCCGAAGATTAAAACCTAGGAAGTTTATCGTAATCAGAACGGCGAGACTATAGCGATTCATTTTATTTCCTTGTGGCGAAGTTTTAAACTGAGTTCTTCAACTCGCTACCAGTTCGGGCAACTGTTTCTTGGCAATGCCGATCGGCCGATCCAAAGGAATGCCAGCACAAGTTAAAAGCGTGCCGAGCAGATCCCCCTGATTACCTTTGACATTAGGGAGATAACACCCAGTCTTAAGAGAACCACCACCCTTGCCTGCGATGATAAACGGCAGGTTATCCCTGCTATGTTTGTTACCATCTTCAAGCCCCGATCCCCACATCATAATGCAATTGTCGAGAAGCGTGCCGTTGCCTTCTTTCAAGCTGGCCATCTTCTTGACCATGTAGGCAAATTGAGCCACATTGAACGCATTGATCTTAGTAACCTTGTCGAGCATTACATCCTTGTTGCCGTGGTGCGTCTGGGAGTGGTGCTCATCGCTAAAGCCAAGTTCTGGGTATGAAACGCCATTTGGTGTCGACCCGATGTAAGTGCTAACACGAGTTAAATCGCACTGGAAAGCAAGTACATTAAGGTCGCACATAACCTGCATATATTCGCTTCGCTTATCGCCCTTGGGTATCTTGATATCAATAGGCACCGAACTAGCAGCGACTGTGTTAGATTTGGCGACATTGGCCTTTGCCAGGGAACTATCTTTCTGCCTTAGCTCGATTGCTGCGATTCGTCGTTCCACCGAGCGCACGCTATCGAGATACTCGTCAAGTTTGTGTTGATCATCGTGACTCAGTTTTCCCCGAAGGTCTTTTGCACCTCCCAAGACCAGATCGAGCATCGAACGATCCAACGGCTGGGTTGAGGTATTGCTTGCGGGGCCGAAGCCTGTTTCACGGCATTGAAACAACCGCTTCAGTACACTTGCAGGATTGCTCTCGGCCGGCACCGGCTGGCGTGGCCCACGGAAACTGCAATGCGAATAATACGCTTCATGCAAACCTTCCTGATGCTCTAAATGGGTTTGGGGCATTGTTGCCAATTCCAGCGAAGGCAGGGGAGTATACACCCCAATATAGTTAGCTGCGATTTGATCGGCAGAGATTGCGATGTTTACCACGCTTCGCTTTTGCGTGTCTGGCAATGTTGCAGTTAGCCAGGTGGAAAGTTCTAAAGCATGAGGCGCTCCATTTAAGGGTGCGATGGGCACACCGCTAATCCCCTTTACCACCAAGCATTGATCAAGAACACCCCGAAGAGGTTCTAAGATCGGGGTTGGCGATTTTATGAACTCGGAGGGATCTTTCGGCCAGAATCGTTCTGGGATCACGCCGTGAGGCATATACATGAATCCAAGCCGCACCGGAGGTTTTGATGCGGCGGCCGACTTCGGGCCATCCGCCCAACCCATCGTTTCCAACAAAGGTAATGAAAGCGATACGCCAAGTCCACTTAGACAAGTTCTGCGACTGATAAGAAGGTTACTTCGCATTTGCGGTCTCTCCCGTGTTGGTCACACGACGATAGGTAAAGGGATAACTGGTCACCACACTGATAACGAGGGTCTGCATCCGATAGTCATCTTTTTTAATCGAGTCTATAATTTTATCGACGATGTTCTCATCATACCCTTCCACCTGCCGACCCAATGCATACGACAGCATTTTGCTAGTCAGATTGCGGCAGAAATCATCCTTTCGATCAGCGATAATCTTCTTGAGTTCTGCAGGGGTGTTGAAATGGAGCCCGCCCGGCAGTTCGCCAGCAGCATCGATCTTTCCAGAAGAATCATCTACGCTACGCCAACGACCGATCGCATCGAAATTCTCGAGCCCGAAACCGATTGGGTCGAGCACCTTGTGACAGTTCGCACAAACAGCATTCGAGCGGTGTAACTCTGTGCGTTGTCGTAAAGTCAAATTTGCGATTTGCTGTTTGTCCTGCTTTTCGAGGGAAGGAACATTGGGGGGAGCCGGGGGTACATGTTCCCCTAGTACCTGCTCCAACACCCAGACGCCACGATTCACAGGGCTGGTGCGGTTGGGAAAGGAACTATTTACGAGAGTACCGGGCATCGTCAGAATTCCTCCACGGTTGGGATTCGTCAGAGTTACTTTTCGCATTTCATCACCACGAATGGTTTGCTCCATCCCGTAGATAATCGCCAAGCTTTCATTGATATAGGTAGAGTTGCTATCGATGAAGGTTTTCAAATGCAGGTTATCACGAAGGATTTCTTGAAACAACAATCGGACTTCATCATACATAGCCAATCGCATTTTGGGGGTCATCTGGGGAAACTTCTCGGCGTCGAACATCTTGCCCTCAAGCTTATCTAAACCGAGCCATTGTGCCCCAAATCCATCGAACAGCGCCCGCGAACGCGGATCTTTCATCAGTCTTTGAGTTTGGGCAACAAGCACCTCGGTATTTTTCAACTTCCCCAAGTCAGCCAAGGCCGATAACTCGCCATCGGGCATTGTCGCCCAAAGTAGATACGATAAGCGTGACGCTATTTGATGGTCGTCAAGCGGGATTATGGCATGTGAAGCTTTTGTATTAGTGTTGGTGTCGGTGTCGGGATTGCCAGGAGTAATAAACAGGAACTGAGGCGATACCAAGACTGCCTTAACCATCAAACGAAGTGCATCTGGGTACGGTTTGCCGTTCTCTGTCGCCAATGCGAAGACACGCATTAAGACATCGACTTCTGAATTTGATGGAGGTCTGCGAAACGCAAGTCGAGCGAATGATCGGGCAACTTTCTGTGCCGCCTCCTTGGGATCCCCCTCTTTTGCCAGCGGTTCGCCTAGCAATCGCCTTTGCACTGCCGTCGGCTCTGATCCTGCAGGTGAAAAAGATTTGTCCAGAACATCATTCGCGATGGCAAGGTATTTCTCGATAAGTAGTGGCGTGAGTGTATTGGTGTACCCTGCGCCTAGAACCTCATCTGGAAGATCCCGAGCTATCGATGGATCAACACCAAATATATCGTGAAGGGTGTTACCATATTCCCGCTTGTTCAATCGTCGAATGACAAACAGGCCAGGATCCTTCGGCAAAAGTTTCTTCATTCCTGCTACCCAGTCGGTGATCCCCTTGCGTTCCTTTTCACTCGGTTGTTTCTCTTCAGCCGCCGGTGGCATTTCATGAGTTGCAATCTGAGTCGATGTTCGCTTCCACAGCAACTGGAATACCGATGCGTTCGGATCCTTCAATAAGTTATGGAAAGTTACACCACCCTTCCGCTTGTTGTCGGTATGGCAACGCAGGCAGTAGGTCGAAATGAACGGTGAGATTTCGTTCTTAAAGGTTTTGGCCGCTTCAGCGCGTGCCCGGATTAAAGCCGGGGCATCCTTGTCTTCTGCGCCTACCGCTGCCATCACAGACGCAAACCAGACACACACAAACAAAGTGACCTTTATCCAAAACATAGAGAAACCTTTTCAACGAAGGTATGCAATTTACTTAGCTTAACAATGATACAGGGTGTATTCCCGCCCGTCAACTCTCTTCCGCTTCGTCAAAGCGGCGCTCGCTGCTGAGGGGGGGTCTAACTCGTTGATTTCGTTATGGTGTGAGATAGCCTAACGATTAAGCTAATCAATCGGAAACTGCTGAACCTACACACATGGGAAACCGGTCATGCCCCGGTCAGGTGCAACGACTTGTTAGCTGCCTGCTTTGTCCTCAGGAAAAATGCTTATGTAGCTCATCCATCTAGGAATCGCGCTCTCCAAGCAATATTCACATCGACCTCTGCCACTGCAAAACATTCACCTCGCTCCTGCATTACACCAATTGCACTTATGTTTCAGGAGACCGAAGAGCATCTGAGTGAAGCCTCTCCCATTACAGTGCGTGCAAAATCCCTTTCCTTGGCAATAGAAGCAAACCCCGTTAGAAACTCATCCCCGCTGCAGATGCAGGTACAAAAAGTGTCATCTAACATCCACTGGTTCTCAACCTTCACGATCAGGAAACGGGTAGTGCAGTAAAGCTCCGGGAGATTAGCCTTTTCGACCTCAGCTATGATGCGCATCGGGCTTTCTTCGATCACAGTATAGCTCTCAGGTGGCGGTACCTGCTGGGATGCCGCTCGGTTGTCCCAGTGCGTTCGATTTATCTGTTCCCGGTGTTTCAACGCGGGAGTGCCGAACTCCTCGATGAATTTTGCCCTGCTCGTAGGCGCGGGCATTTGACGGGAGTCTGCAGCACCTGCACTCAAATACTGATGTATGACTTTGCGCCAACCCATAAGGAACTCCATGTTGGAGGAAACAATGCTAATTGTACTTCACACTGAAAATCGGTCAAGGTAGTCGTGCGCCTAACGATCAAGCTCAGCGATGCTTTGGGACCCGGTCAGGTGCAGCGCCTGGTTCGGCGTTGTCGCGGTCCAGAACCGGTCAAGTGCCCTGTCAATTGTGATGTCCTGATTTCAAGCCTTGAATGGAAGGTATCTTAGGGGCACGCTGCAATACGAAGGGGAGGCCCTTCTTGAGTTCGCAAATATCTCCAGCCACATCTTCGACTATCGAAACAGACCACGCATCTATAGGACACACTTCCCAGCTCCCACCAATTATACCCGTCACTGGGTTAAATGTATTGGTACCATACTGGAAGTAAATGTTAGAATCATCCGTCCGCCACCGCCCTACAAGGATAACGGGATTCCCAGGGTACCACAAGTACGAGTGCCCATCAGGGTCAAGGTATTCAATTTGATTGCCGTGCGAGTGCCCGTAAAACAAGATCGTCTTTCCGCAGTATCTGAATGCGGCTCTGGGATATCGCTTCTCCCATTCTGCATCGGGCGAAGGCTCCACTTTGCCATACGGTGCCTCCGCATTTGAATTTCGTGGACACGGTCAACGGCAATTTTCCTCGGATCGCAAGCACTGCTGTTAACGGTGGTATTATGAGAATTCCGGATAAAACTACAAAGCTAAGGACAAGATCAATTTCGAAAGGAATACGAATGCGGTGACGATCACAGTATTGGACACTGAAATCCAGCAGGTTGCCTGACATGGCCCAGAGCAGCCAGCTCACAATGACCCACCCGGTGCCTGCGAGAATGCGCGTTATGACTGTACCCATGCAACACCTCCCCCGAAGCCTAACATCTGGCATAACCGGGCCGCCGCAGTTGATGCTCCATTTGAAAACGCATGGTTGGCGGCTCCGTGTTCATGCCATTGTTATGTATCGTCGTCGATGTGACATTCATGGATTTAAAGCAATCCGTAGAACCATATCGACATCGCGAAAACTAAGACAGAAAAGACAAAAACCAAGCAGAAAATGACGGCATGTAAGAGTGGAAACATATTGCGTTCGACCAGCTTGCCATCGACAAACGCACTTACTCTTCCGATCCTGTCGACTTGGATCTCAACTTGGTGCCGCTCGCGTTCTCCCAGCTCAAATCGACAAGTGCCACGCTGCACCGGTGTTGATTTTCTGGCCGCATTGCTTGAGTGCGTCTTGAGTCCCGTCCATAGAGATGCTTCCACAAAGACCGTATTGATCTCGTCGCCGCCAACCTTAAAGCTACGGAAAGCACTGCCTGAATGATGATCGAACATCACTGGCGGCAAGTAAATGTTCTCATCGCTCGGCATGGCTTTCTCCCTCCGCATTCGCACTGCGGCTACACGCAGACAACTTCAAACACATAACAATGATTGGATGTAAATAATTCCATCTATTTCGACTTTTCATTTTTGCTAATCCGGATTCTATCTAATCAGGAATAGTATGTCGCCGGAACGGAAGAGATTCCGCCTCTCTTCACACTGTAGTATTTTAACCTAGGCGCACCGCAATTGAAAAGAAAAATCAAATGGATTCGCCACAGAAGGCGGTTCAGTTGCTGGAATTGCTCGACCTAGGTACACGCGAAGACGCGCTTGTTGCACTACTCGAAACGGACGGGGAGAGCCTACCTGCGGCCGGTATCAGGTGCTTCACCCGGTTCGGCGCTATGTTCTTTCTCGGGAACCCACCGCTTCAATTCATCCCGAATCTGTGCCGAAAAGCCCCCAAGGCAAAACTGTCGCCCGCCCCCGTCGACTAGGTAGATGAAGTCGTGCTGAAACCACTCCTCACCATTTTGAATGGACTTGTTACGAAAGCTCCATTCTTGCAATTCTACCCACATGATTGAAAATCGCCGAGCAGTGTGGTCACCCCAAAATCCGGCACCGTAGATGCGTCGAATCCCCCGTTCAGATACCTCAACCCAGTACGGTCGCGGCCAAACCCAATACACTGCCGCAATAAAAATCAAACCCAAGCAGAAACGACCGACGGTGTCCATGTTCCAGACCAGAAGGACAGGTGCCCCCCCGTCTGACGGGCTTTGTCCATAGAACGGCGGCACCACCTGCGACAACCCAATCAATAAGAACAGCGCAGGAACCACATACCCGTTGTCATCAGGGCGGGAATAGAAGGTCATCATGCCTGCCCTCTCTTGCCTAAAAGGCATTCGTTTGCGCAAACTATCTCGGTCACCATTGCACCCCGCTCTTGGCTAGACAGAAGCACAGCTCGATGTCCCGGTCACTCCGGCCGAGCAATCGTCCGAATCAGGTCCGCTGCAGAGGGCCGTGGTCCATCATGACCCACAGTTCGACCGCGTCGGCCGCCGCGGCCCGGTGCAGAAGTTCGCGGGCGGGACGCCGAGGAGGAGCCCGACCCACCAGGTCGCAATGATGCTCCAGCCGATGCCCAGCAGGGTTGGGTCGTCGGTGCCGAATACCGGCGGGTGCCCGACAGTGAAGTACTCGATGCATATGCGGGCCGTGACCTGGTCATGGGCGATGCCGTAGCCCACGGCTGTAGCGACGCACATCAGGACAATGCTCAGTGATTGCACATCGGTTCTCCTTCTCAACGCCTAACAGGTATTCGTTTAAGCAAGCTATCTCCAGCGACAACGAGTCGCAGAAATGGGCGTAATGATTACAGGATTAATCTATCAGCATAGTATGACGATGAGAAAAGTTTGGTCAATAAAAAAGAGAAAAAGAGGGCACTATCAATGGTGATCGCATCCCAACGCTAAAACTCAGCAGCGGCTTAAGCGCCCCCGACCGAGTACCCTATTACAACCAACAGCAAAAACGCGACCAGAGTACCATACGCAACGCGAAGATCTACGCACCCATCGGCTGAACCGAGACCGAAACCTGCCCCTTGGCGATGCCAGAGCCACAAGCCTCCAGGGATCGTAATTGCTCCGAACAACCAAAGCTGCCACATCTGAGAGCCATGGCGAAGCATTTCTCCACAATCGCCGATTCGGTCAAATGATCCAACAGCAATGTAAGCTCCATTGGCGATCAGACAGAAGCCAGCGAAGAATCGAACAACGAATGAACCTGGCATTTGCACGGCCGTCACAGCGCCCCATAGAGCGAATGGAAATAGAACACCATAAGCCGGCCCAGCCCAAACGACCAGCAACGGTTCGGGATTCAAACCAAGGTCCGTTCGCGAGATCGTTAGCGGATGCAAAACGACTCGCTTGACTTCGCCGCCAGTCAACAAGGCGGCGAGAACATGACCGCATTCATGTACCGCTTGCATCCCAAGCCAGGAGGCCAGAACGGTGGATCCGACTAACACAACTTGATGAAGGCGTTTCACAAAACCTCCGCTGCCTAACAAGTGCCTATTTGCACAAACCATCTCCAGCGACAACGAGTCGCAGAAATGGGCGTAATGATTACAGAATTAATCTATCAGCTATAGTATGACGATGAGAAAAGTTTGGTCAATAAAAAAGAGAGAATTACGGTTTCGCTTCAGCGAAGTACAGGTGCCAACTAATTCAATCAGGTTTTTAATTACCTAGTTGGCCAAAGCGTGCGAAGCTCGCTTTGGCAGGTTTAGTGACCGATCCGCACTATTCGGCCATCTGCATTTGGAAGATAGTAGCACCCATAAACTCGCCACCGGAACTTCTCTGGGTCGTCCATCTTTTCCATTGATGGGATGACCCTGTTGCAACTCGATGCAAACTGCTCGGATAGACACTTTTGATGTTCCAGTCATAAATGCCGCAATAGCACCGTCTGGATTACCAAACTGCAGATTAAAATTTTGATGGAAGTATGCACCAACAAACTGCGTCAAAGCTGGGTAAGTTTGTTTCATCATGGTGTGGGATACCCCGTGTTAATGTGGAATCCTCCCTGCATTGATGGGGTCCCCAGAACCTAAATGGACTCGATTGATCCAGAAACATCGGACCATACTTTCGTTCTCATTTGTCCGTCCAAACCAACACGATAGACCGCCTTGGGCCAACAATTCAGAATAATCCTCTCATTTGAGATAATGATCGATTCAAGACCATTAAACCGTTGGTCTTGTTCAAGCTCTACCTCTACCTCAACAACCATTCCTTGGAGTAACGGAATACAGTCCCCCAATGGTTCCAACCAAAGGCCGACTTCCTTATCGAGGGAGTTGGTTATCCGAAAACTGTGAAGCCTACTCGGTTTTGGAGATTCTGTCACTGTTTAGTTTCCTTGGAGAAGTTGAACTGCTCTTCGCATCGAGAACCCTCTGCGACCGAACAGCAATTCAGACCAACTCGCTGGAAACCGCATTTCCAACTCGAGGTTGGCCCATCGCTTCAATCGGGTTGCACCGAGCGTAACTCTCGCACGGCCAAATGCAAGCAACAACTCAGAGTTATTCTAACTTGGATAACGGGCAACCCCAACTCGGGGGCGGTCTCCCCCAACTCCTAACGACCCAACTCAGACGCCCGGCCCCGCGCAAGGGGCGTAGGCAATACGATTGACTTCATTCGCCGGGCTTATCGTTGTCGGGTTGAGCATTTTTTTGGGCATTGGTCTGTTGTCGTAGAACCGATTCGCAAAGATCGAGCTTGGAAATGATTGAGGCACGGACAGTCTCGCTGAGTTCCCCATCGAGTTGGAGAACCCGTGGTGCAAATTCTCTGACGAGTGCAACCTTTTGATGATCTGGAAAATGCGCGCCAAAGGATTCAATTATTCCGATCATTGCCCAGACCTCATTCGGGTTGCACTCTAATGCTTTCAGATAATGTGTAAGCCCAGATTCATCATCGGGGCTGCTTGCTGGGTGAATACGGGCTAGCGTCCCTAGCCAAACATACGCATCAGCCTTCACTTGGGGGCCTGTTTCGCGATCAGAGATAATCTGCGACAGAAGTGCATGCGCTTCATCGAATGACCCCGACTGTAACATAGAATCAACAATAAGGAGTTGTGAGTTTGTCATAACGCATGCCCAGAGACTTGACGCATCGAGAACCCTCTGCGACCGAACAGTGATTCAAACCAACTCGCTGGAAACCGCGTTTTCAACTCAGGTTGGC
>Ga0335396_10000660_pt1 | contig 47081 bp, 40 predicted proteins | sample FRY02_FD_205743 | JGI IMG/M metagenome (GOLD analysis project Ga0335396, IMG submission 205743) | Freshwater microbial communities from Lake Fryxell liftoff mats and glacier meltwater in Antarctica - FRY-02 (spades assembly) (version 2) | ecosystem: Environmental > Aquatic > Freshwater > Ice >...
ATGGTCATTTCTAAATCAATGAGCTGCGTCCCCTTATCGCGACTGCGGATGAGTTCCAGCAGTGGTTTAAGTCACTGTAGCTGGAAATCGCGATCGGCCGCATTTTTCTCTATGGACATTGTGTCCAGCAAGGAGTTTGATTCAATGGCGAACTGTGCCAGTTCGCTTCTCCAGGTTATGGGCATTTGATGGCGATGTAAATCAACGAGTGCCTCGGCTTTGTCGAAGAAGTCACGAGCTGCCGTTTGGTCCCCTCGTCTGGCGTGGCACATCGACAGGAAAAACAGGTCGAAAGGCTGACTTTCCGTTGGCGGGATTTCGAGGCTCCTGTTCAGTGTCGCAACGGCTTCGTCAATCTTCCCGGCTCGAAACAGAGCGACACCCAGAGTGTTCAGAAACAAAGAACGCTCCGCACTCGTCATTGATTCGTCCTGCGATGCTCGCCGGGCCAATGTGATGGCGGTTGAAGCGTCTCGCAGGGGGAGCGGACCGGTGGCGAGCAGCCAGGCGAGGTTGTTGCAGGCAAGTGCGTCATTCGGCTGAAGCTCAATTGCCCTTGCAATCGCAGCACGAGCGGAGCGGAGATCAAATTCTTCGGCCGCCAATCGTGCTCGTTGGATTTGCTGGACCGCTTCAAGCTGGGTAAATCGTTCATCTGCGACAAATCGTACATGACCCAATTCTTTTGAATCACGCACGAACCGGGACGCCAGAAGTGTTTCGGACGGCAAGTCCAGATGCCGCTGGTGCAGTTCATCGCGAATCGCCGCCAGATCCCACACATGGAACACGCCTCCGTTCGCGTCTGAGGCGACGGCCAGCTGGTTCCCATTCGGACTAAACGTCATGCGCGAGACGATATGTTGATTTGGGTCAGTCAATGTGGCGAATTCAGTGCCGTCGGCCGGATTAATCAAATGAATACGCGCGGTCGAATCAGATACTGCCAGCATCCGACCGTCGGGCGTGAAACAGGTTCGAACACCAATGATTACCTGACCGGGCACGTCTGGTTGACAAGCCCTGGACCATGTCTCCGTGCGCCAAACGGTGAGGTCTGCGGAATTTGTGACGAGCCATTTGCCATCGGGACTGAACTGGACCATGCAGCAACTGGGTTGATCAATCGTATGCAGCAATCTGCCTGAATCCACATCCCAGATGCAGACATTGCCACTGTCCCATCCACCCGTGGCCAGCTGCCGCCCGTCGGCACTGAAGGACAGACTTCGAATATCGGTGTGGCGACCGATTGCCTTTGGCGGAATTGCGACATCAGCTGACCAGATAAGGGCGTGATCGCCGTTTGGGATGGCGATGCGCTTTCCACTGCGACTGACTGCAAAGTCGCATTCTGCCCCACTCGCACCAATGTGCTCCGGTGGGCCGAGAATCTGGTTGTGAACTTCGTGAACATTCGTTTCCAGCAGTGACGTGGTATCATCCGTACATCGCCAGCGGTTGAGCCCACGCTGATTCAGCGTCAGGAGCGAGTTATCTTCTTCGAACTGGATAAACCCACTGCCAATCACCAGATGATCGAGTGGCACCATTGAAACTGTATCGAAGAGCTGCACTTTCCCGGCACTGACCAGCGCCAGCAGTCCCCCATCGGTGCTATAAGCAAGATCCAGCGACGATGCGAACCGCAGCGGTGAGGCGATCAGCGGCAGCGTATAGTAAATTCTCGGATGTTCGATCGCCAGAATTGCATTCCTGTGACCTTCGGTTGTCCGCAACATGCGGAAGCCACCCATTGCGTCAGGTGAAATCCCGGCCAATACGATGTCCAGCTTTGCGAGTTGGAGTTCACCGCTGCTCACATTCCAGAGCCGTAGATTGCCACCCCATGCGTCATATGTCAGCAGCAGGTCTCCGGTCGCGCTGAAACAGAAGCTCAGGGCACCATTTGCGTGATTGAACGATGTGCTTTTTGTGCCACTGGCCACGTCCCACAAGATGATTCCTTCGCCGGAATATTGCCCGATCGCCAGCGTCTGAGAATTCGGGTGCCAGGCAAAGTGCTGAGATCCGCCGGGGCCTCCTGGGACTTCATCCTGAAAACTCACCTTGCCTGTGTCCAGCTCGAGAACACGAACCGCATCCTCGACCAGCAAAGCGGCCTGACGCCCATCCGGCGAAATGGCGATCTCCTGCAGTCCTCTGACCGAGCCGAGAGTGTGTACGGTCTGCCCGTTATGCAGATTGACCACCGCAAGATTGCCGTCGCCGTTGGCCCCCAGAAGCTGCCAGCTGTCTGGAGCAAATCCCCAGTCTCCAGAACTTGCAGATTCAAATACAAGCTGCGGCACGTCAGTGTCGATGCGAAACACACGACAGGTTTCAGCCAGCACTGCCAGTTTTTTTCCATCAGGACTTAATCGAGCGATTGCATTCCTCGGCAGATTGCTGATCCGCGAAACTTCCGCACCATCCTCAGACCGGAATACCCTGATTGCACTTTCTCCGTCATGCCAGGCGTAGAGCGTTTGTTGCTGATCCACTGACACTGCGGAAAAAAACATGCGGTCATGCTGCCACTCATGCACCACTCGCAGATCAGGCTGTGCGAGACACGCGATCGTTGCGTTTCGCATGCGGCCCACCTGGCTGGAATCCAGTTCTATTGACTCGCCAAGGGTCTTTGCAGCATCGATCGCATGCAATCCTTCGTACCGCTGGCCCGGGCGGCCACTCCTCTGCAGCGCTTCGGCCCTCAACAGATGAGACTCCCACAGTTGATACTGCCCTTCCACTCGCGCCTTGTGTTCTTCACTCTTCGCATCAGAGGTCAGCATTAATTGATGAGTAAGCCGCAGTGAATAGACACTTGAGACGGCAGTGATGAGGATCAGCAGAGTGCAGATCGACAAGGTGAGCATCGTTGTCACCGGATGACGGTGACACCATCGCCAGCTTCGCTCGATGGCGGAGGTGCGGCGGGCGAGAATAGGCTGATCAGCAAGAAATCTCACCAGATCATCAGCCAAATCCGCTGCGGAGGCATAACGACGCCCGGGTGACTTCGCCAGACATTTCATGCAAATCGTCTGAATGTCGCCGGGAATGCGTCGCACCAGCTGCGACGGTCGTACCGGGTCGTCAGAAATCACCTGGTTCAGCACTTCCAGCGGCTGAACGCCGACAAACGGCGGCCTGCCGGTCAGCAGTTCATAAAGAATCGCACCCAACGCATACGTGTCCGTGGCACTCGCCAGATTTGCGATGTCTCCGCGCGCCTGTTCCGGCGACATATAAGCGGGTGTCCCCAGAATATCGCCGATTTTTGTATCCGAATGCGAAGCGAGGTCTCCGCTTTCCAGGACCACTTTTGCCAGCCCGAAATCTGCGATCTTTAGCTGGAGACCACTGAAAGCCCCGCTAGCTCTCTGCAGAACGGCAGCAACGTCGATCACAGGATTCGCCTGCGACCGGACGCCGGACTCGGTAATTCGGTGAAGCAGGATATTCCCTGGCTTCAGATCCCGATGGATCACTCCATGCTGATGGGCAAAATGCAGTGTCCTCGCAAGCGTCTCAATCAGGCTTGCGGCCAGACGCGGTTCAATCGGATGGCCATTGGTGTGCTCGCCCAATGTTCCGCCATCAAGGAATTCGTAAGCGAGAAATGGCCGACCCTCATGCCGCCCAACTTCGTAAATCTGGACGATATGCGGATGCTGCAGTCGAGCGGCTGCCTGGGCTTCCGTCAAAAAGCGGCGAACATGGCTTGCTGTTGCGCCATAGTGATCACGCAACATCTTGATTGCGACCGGACGGTTCAGTTTCAGGTGACGAGCCTTGAACACGACAGCCGTTCCGCCTTGCCCGATCCTTCGCAAAACCTCATAACCTTCGACTTCCGGCAAATGCGTTCCGTCGCTGCGAGTCGCCGCAGGCGGCGGATCGTCTTTGTTCTTACCAATAATGCCGGTTGAATCACTCGTCACCCGATCTTTGTGAATGGACACCGGAAAATGCTGCAGCGCCTGCACCGCTCGATCCAGTTCGAACTGAATTCGGAGTTCCTCCGTGAGCTGCGGGAAACGCTTCGCATATTCCTCGATCCCGGGATGTTCACCATGTTGCTCCCGCAGCAGGACTTCCTGATAAATCAGATCCAGCACCGTTTCGTTATCGACTGTTGACGGTCCATCCGAACGACTCAATTCCTCGACCGAAATCCGTTCACCCTCCAGCCATCGTCGTCGTTGTTCAGCAAGCAGCTTTGATGACATCTGCCCCGGATTCGGGACATCGCTGATGGGCATGCCCCGATCGTTCGCCACTATTCCAGCCCTACTTCCTGCAGAACGCGATCAATGGCTCGTGAAAGCTGCTTGCGAAGGATCACCGGAGTACTTTGCAGGGCGACAGCGATATCGCCCCAGGATTGTCCCTGCGTGCGGTATTCCAGCAGGTCGCGCTCAACTGGGGTCATCAAATTGAGGGCATTCTGACACAACTCCCTCGTGCTTGTGATCTGAGCCGGATCAGGCTCGTTGGAGACTGCGGTCGACAATTCGTCCTGAAGTGCTGCAGTTGCCGGGGACACAGCGAACCGAGCGCGTTCTTTGCGGGCATGGCTGGCGAGCTTGTTTCGGGCCATTGTCGTCAGCAGGGCCACAAGCTGCGCAGGGGAACCGATTTCAAATTGCCCCGCAGCCGCCCGGACAAAAAAACTGCCTAAAGCGGACTGGCAGATGTCCATCGAGTCAAAAACAGACCTCATCCGCGGGTCAGTCAATCGGAAACGTAATGCGCGCCTCACAGCTGGAGCATGTTGCTCGACCAGTAATGCCGCCGCGTCATGGTCGCCTGCCCGGACACGCTCGATCAATGATACAAATGACTCGTTATTCATAACTGGCTCAACAGATTGAAAAACACCTTGTCGGTGCATGATATCGATTGCAAGACCACTTCGCTCCTGAAAAATCGGCGGCTCGGCTGCGGACACTGTTCAAGTTGAGCAAAAAATCAAAATTCTTAGTCACATCTCCCTCATCGCCGCGATTGAACAAGTGGCCGGACTCCCCCAGATCAGCGGTTCTGAGCCAAATCCACAGACGAGCACGTCACACGTCACACGTCACACGTCACACGTCACACGTCACACGTCACACGTCACACGTCACACGCCATCGTTCCGAATGCGAGAATCGCAATGCTGCTGACAACTTGGCTTAAACTATGGAAATCCTGCCGGAAACCTCGAGGCCGTCGGCGAATTGCGAGCGGAGTCAGGCACGTCGTCCATGCCGATATCCTCATGCAGCGTCGGCCACAACAGGTGGATTCCCTTGAATCACGATTGATGTTGTCGACAATCAGCTGGACCAATCGTGGCAGCGCCGCCAACGACAGCGATGGCTTCAACAGCGTCTTTGGCGCCAACTCAGAAGTGGCCCGCAATGTTATCGACAGCGCCCTGTTGTCCTGGCAGTCCGTCATCGCCAGTTTCAATTTCGCTGCCGCCGCCGGGCTGAATGACACGTACCAGATGACGGTCAGCATGGCGACGACCGGAGTCAACCTGGGAGCCAGTGCCAGGGCAACTGCGGTTCTGGGTGGCAAACCCACCTCCGGCCTCGCGATAATGGGACGCGGCGATGACACCGATAACGATAATCCGGGCGACGGTGCTGGCTGGTTCCTTGATCCGACACCCCAGGAACACTCGGAGTTTCTGGGCACCACCATCAACGCCTATTCTGGCCGGGCTCCGGCATTGAATCCTGATGGTTCTGTCAATCCGATTGCAGGGCAGGCCGATTTCTACTCGGTCGCACTCCACGAGTTTGGACATGCCTTGGGCTTGACTGGCAACAGCCAGTTGGCGTTGAGGAGTGGCGGCTATTCGGGCGTCTCAACGATGACAAACGCAGGTGGTGATCCCGACCCCGACACTGATGGCGGCTCGCGGAACAGTCCGACCGGGCAACCGACCACCAATCCCGGTTTCCTGTGGCGATTCGATGGGCCATCGATCCAGTACCTCTTTACCAGCTACAATTCCGCTGATGCGGATGGGCAAACACTGGGAGTGGACAGCGGCGGACCAACGCATTCGGCAGCCGCTGGCCAGACAGTCACCGAAAACGGAATAACGTACTTCGGGTCGGATAACCTGGGGAACCCCAGATATAACTTTGGTGCGCGACAACTTATCCCTGACACGCTGGCACTCGTACTTCGCGATGCATACGACTACACCACCAATGATGCAGCCGACGATGGTACTTTTCACGCCTTGCTGCAAGCGAACGGTCAACTACTGATTAGCGGCGGGGCCGCGTCCGCTGCTGGACTCCCCAGTCACGACAGCTTCAACATTTTCAAATCGGGTTCGAATATTGTCGTCGAGGCCACGCTGGGGAACGTGGTCCCTGGCTCACAGGCGGACAACGTCCTGCGGTCGAGCTTTCCAATATCCGGTGTCACATCCATCCTGATTCTTGCAGGTGACGGAGACGATTTTGTCCGCATTTCCCCGTTGCACTCCAGCATTGAAATCACGGTCAACGGAGAGGCCGGAACCAATACACTGGACGTCATTGGCTCAGGCGGCAACGACATCATCACCGTCGGCTCGTCGGTGACCAGCACAGGCATCAATATTGTCTCGATGCCTTTCATCGACGAGATTGTCGTGAGGCCAGGTCAGGGCGTTGACGATGTCTCCGGATCAAGTTTCGTTGCACCATTCCGTATCGAATTGAACGCAGGCGGAAGTACTTTGAATCTGACCAGTCTCAAAGCGTTTTCACCAGTGACCATCAATCAATAGCAGTTCGTCAGGCAACGTCGTCAATATAGCGCCGACTGGCGGAGCGATTGATGCCCCCATCATTTTCAACGGCTCTGCCGGTGCCGACACACTCACGCTGGGCAACGGGAGCCTCGCGTCGATCAGTGAACTCATCACGTTTAATGGCGGCACTGGATTCGAGGACAAGGTCATTCTCAATGACCAGGGAGGATCGACGGATTCCATTTTCACTGTGACCGCCTCTTCCGTCACACGAAATCACTCGTTCGGGGGTTTGAACTACTCGAACCTCGATCGGATTGTGCTCAACTGCGGTTCCGGTGCCAACACGATCGAGATCGCCAACGGCGTTTTCCCTAACGTCGAGGCTTATGGCAACGACGGACCGGACACTTACATAGTCGGCGGCGGCAATCTCACTGGGTTCCAGCCGCAAAACTACGACGGCGGCAATGGAAATGACACGATCATTTTCGACAACCATCTCGACGCGACGAGTCGCATCTGGGATATCCGCAACGGAGAAGTGCTGTTTGGCGGCATCATTCCGCTGGCCATGAGCAATTTCGAGTCAGTCGGTATTCTCGGGGGGACCGGCAATGATGAATTCACCTTTCAAACGGTGATCGGTAAAAGTCTGAATATCAACGGCGGCTCCGGGAGTAACCACTTCATACTGGGTTTTCAAACTCCCGTATTCTTTTCATTGCCGGTGACACTCATCGGCGGTGACGGCGGCGACAGGTTTACGATCAACGACGCGGCCATCGGCGGAGTCGGCAGTGTGTCGATGGATGGCGGCGGCGGTTTTAACTACATGGACGTGAACCAACCGCTCGCCACCGGCTTTGACATCTCACACGGATACAACGGCGGCTTCTTCACTCCCCGGTTCGGCGCCGACAATCACAACATCTTCGGCTTCTCCAATATCAATTCGACAGTCTACAACGGCAACGCGGGCGACAACCTCTTTAATGTCTTCAGTGCCGGCCAGGCCTTCGGTACCGTCAAGATCAACGGCGGGGCAGGCAATGACACGTTTCGGCTGGTGCCCCAGCCGAGCGGATACACGTTCGAACACCTGGCAATCGACGGTAATCAGGGAATCGATACCTTCACTTACGACTCCAGCGCACTTTCCACCGACGAACGCTATACAATCGGCTCAAACACGCTTCAGATCGCTCGTGGTCTCGCGACAGAAACCATTACCACCGCCAGCCTTGACCAGATCACACTCATCGGTGGCTCGGGCAATGACGTGTTTACGCTCCGCGAGTATTCTGTCGGGACAGCAGTGGCCGTAAGCGGCGGTCCCGGTGACGACACGCTCAATTTCGGAGGCAACAGCCTGGCCTTCCTCAACAGCTCTACCCAATTCATTTTCAGTGGCGGGACGGGGTTCGACCGGATCAATGTCAACAATACGGTAGATATTGGCGATTGGACGTACTCGCGGATCAGCGGAAGTATTTATGCCACCCGCGCGTTCTGCGGGGATCTCAGGCTTATTGAAAATACGACTGAAGAAATGACCGTCAATGCCGGTCCAGGCGGTGACACATTCCTGGCCCCCAGCGCGGCCGGTGGTACGCACACGATTTTCAACGGGGCCGGCGGATATGACATCTTCCAGCCAGGATCGATTGGACTGGGCACGGGTTTGACGTCCCTTTCCCTGCTGTTCGGAAAAATCACCTTCGACGCAGGCACACCCACTCTGCTGGGGGGCGGGAGAGTGATCGTTTCGGCTTCGGCACAGTCCACTTCCAGGACCATGCATCTGGATGCGTCAACGATTGGTGCCAGGCCGGGTGATAAACTCTTTGGACCTGGCGGGTCGGTGGAGTTCTTCAACATCACCGACATGTTGCTCACACTCGGCACGGGCTCCGATGTCGTGTATGCACAGCCTTTAGCCAACGCCACCGTCCACATCGTCGGCAATAGCCCCACCACGACGCCCGGCGATACGCTGAATTTGCTGCTGGAGTCCGCGCAGGACTATGTCATTAACGGCTCAGAAGCCAGCGGCAGCGTCACCAGCACGAACCTCAGGACGCTCAGTTACAGCGGCTTCGAAACCGGCCCGAATGTAGTGACCGAAGCTCCCCTCCTTGGGCTCGCGAACCCGATTCTCTTTCTGCCGGAAAACACAAGTACGGTCACTCGAATCAAAATGGCGGACGTGATCATCACCGATGATGGTCTCGGAATAAACAGTCTGACTCTTTCGGGAGCAGACGCTGATTTCTTTGAACTCGATGGAACCACCCTGTATCTGAAAGCAGGAACAGTACTCGACTTTGAGACGAAGATCAGCTACGCCATGACTGTCCATGTGGATGACGCCACGATCGGCGGCTCTCCGGATGATTCGGTCGATTTTACGTTGACGATCAGCGATCGCGGCATCAACTGGATCGGTAGCTCAGGAGACTGGAACACGGCTGCCAACTGGCTCGACGAGAACATGCTGAATCGTGTGCCCGCAGCGGGTGATGAGGTGATTATTGATGTTGCCGCAGGGATCACCGTCACACATCTTTCCGGAACCCACAGCGTCCAGAGCCTGACGATCAACGCTCCGTTTACGATGTCAGGCGGCACGTTGATCGTGACCGGCAACCTGCTGTTGCAGAACGCCGCAACGTTTACCATGACCGGCGGAATTCTGCGCAGTGCGACGGTGATCGCGGATGGTGATGCAGGCTTTACAGCCGCGAATGCCATCTTTGACGACGTAACACTTGGTGCCACGGTCGGTGGGATTCCGTTGTCCGCCAGTGTTCAGGTCAACGGTGGTTCAATCACGGTCACCGGTGGGCTGACGTTCGCCAACGGATCATCGCTCCTGCTGAATAATCACATGAATCTGTTTGGTGGCCAGACGCTGAGCGGCGAGGGTGAGATCCGATTCAAGGCATCCGGTGGCTCAGCGGCTCAGATCAACACGTCCGGCCATACCACTTTTGGTTCCGGACTGACGATGCATCGTGTGGATGCCGCCAGCACGGATATCTTTATGATTGGCGGGAGCATTACGAATCACGCGACAATCCGCTCTGATGCCGGTGGACGGATTCGTATAACGGCAACGGCCGCCGGCACATTCATCAATGGCGTCGGCGGTGTACTGGCCGCCGACGGAGGGACGCTGAGTCTCACGACCGCATGGTCCAGCACAGGCCAGATCGTTGTCAACAATTCAACAATCAACCTGGGCGGCAGCTTCACAACCGCAGGAATTGGCCCGATCAGCCGCACTGCCGGCACGATCAATGTTGTCGGCGTTCTGGACAACACTGGCAGGGTTTTCACGTTGGATGCCGACACAGGTTCGTGGAATCTGAATGCCAGCGGAACACTGCGAGGTGGTTCGCTCGTCACAGCCGGCGGAGCGATGCTGGCGGTTGCAACTGGCACGCTCGACCGTCTGTCACTCGGCGACAGCAGCGGCGAACCTGATGCAACAGCCTTCGTTCAAATCGTTGATAATTCGTTCGTGAAAGGCGGTCTGACGTTCATCAACGGCTCAATCGTGCAACTCGCCAACAAACAACTCAATCTGGTCGGTGATCAAACCGTGGGCGGAGAGGGTGAGATTCGGCTGCAGGGCGCGTTTGGCAATATCGTGACTTTCAACCACATCACCTTCGGACCGGGGCTGATGATCCATCGGGCTGACGCACACTCCAGTGTGATTGGCATGGGCGGGTCCGGAAGTATCACCAATCAGGCGACAATTCGTGCAGATGCCGGCGGTCAGATCAGTGTGGGCAACCCCGGCAACGTGTTCACAAACGCTGCCAATGGTCTGCTTGAAGCAGCGGGTGGGACACTGGTGGTCCACAACTCCGGCAACTATCTCGCCGGGACACTGACGGGCGGCACCTGGCAGGCGATTGGCAACAGCACGCTCCGAATTACGGGGGCCGACATCACGACCAACTCGGCGAGACTGATCCTTGACGGTGCTGGAGCCCGTCTGACGCGAGAACTGTCCGGCACAAGTGCATTGGCCAACCTGTCGAGCAACGCCGCAGCAGGAGTTCTGATCCTTCGCAACGGGGCCGGATTAACGACCTCCGGATCATTTGCCAACGAAGGCTCCCTGTCGATCGGCACCGCAAGCACAGTCACGACCAATGGTGCATTCGCGCAGCACGGCGACGGTTCACTGACCGTGGAAATCGGTGGTACGCCGACCAGCGGACTGTTCGGCCGACTTGTAAGTACGGGCGCAGCGTTGCTCGACGGCACACTGAATGTCCGCCTCGTCAACAGCTACGTACCCGAGGAGGGACAAAGTTATTCGATCCTGCGTTTCGCCAGTCGCAGCGGAATATTCGCAGCGATCAACGGACTTTCGGTCGCGGATACCAGGATCTTTGAAGCCGTCTATGACGAAACAAGTCTGACGCTGTACTCCGACATCAATGAGGCTCCGATCGATTTGGTTCTGGATCAGACGTCTGTCGCGGAAAACATGCCTCCGGGTACACCAGTCGGATCGCTCAGTACGACGGATCCCGATGCAGCAAATACGTTCACTTACACTTTGGTGTCTGGTGTCGGCGATGTGGACAATGCCGACTTCGAGTTGAACGGAGCGACTCTGACAACCAAGGTCCGCTTCGACTACGAAGTGAAGAACAGCTATTCCGTCCGAATCCGCAGCACCGATCAGGGCGGTTTATTTGCAGAGCAGATATTCACCATCAGTGTTACCAACGTGACGGAACTGAATGGGATCGATGTTCAGGATGGACAGACTCAACGATCATTTCTTAGAACGCTGGATGTCGTGTTTGATCAGTCGAGCGGACTGATGGATCTGATTAATCAGAATCGCCTGCAGCTGACGCGTTTTGATCTGAACGGACAGAACGGTTCATTAATGAGTCTGCCGACTCGCGCAGTCGTGGGAAATCAGATTCGTTTCGACTTCGGAAGTCAGGGCATTGGAGGTAACCGGAATTCCAACGCAGGGGATGGCTACTACGAACTGGCCGTTGACATGGACGGCGACGGAGTATTCGAGTCGAAAAAGTACTTTCATCGCTTGCTGGGTGATGTCAATGGTGACGGCGTCGTCAGTTCTATCGACAAATCTCAGGTGCTTTCGGCCTCGGGTACCGCAACGGCGGAATCAGATGTGAATGGGGACGGAATTGTCAACATCTTTGACACGTCGCTGTTGAGCCGTGCCGTCGGTCGAAAACTGAAAGGTGGTCTGTTCCGGGATGACTAACAATCGTTGAAAGACCTTGACCCAAAGCGAGCTGCGCTCGAAATCTTCTACCCTCTCAGGTTGTTCCCCCATGAAATTCAATTTCGCCGTGTTGAGTGTGATCGTGTCGTTCGCCAGCTTCGGAAGTTCGTTTTCGTCGGCAGCAATCATGTTGTCGTTTGCGACATCCAGTCCTTCACCGCTCGTGGCCGGATCTTCAGGGACGCTGGATGTCCTGATTCACAGCAATGCCTCTGACGTGCTCGATTCATTTCTGGTCGAATTCACACTGACACCACTGGGTCTCTCACCCGCTGGTGGCGTAACGTTTTCGCCTCCGGCGATGCAACAGGATGCTCAACTGACTGATCTTACCTATGTCTTCCACGGAAACAGTTTGTCTTTTGTGACATCTCAAAGTGTCGGGACCGTCATTGGAGACGACACGTACATTGGTTATGACGCCACTTTCGACTTCATTCCTGTGACGCTTTCGGGTACCGACCAACTGCTCTTCCGCCTGAATCTGAAGGGCGTGGCTGCCGGCAGTTACTCGATTGAAGTGCTGTCAGCCGAATTCCTGAGAGATCAGCTTTTGGCCGATCCTCTGGACCCGGGCTACCCGGACAATCTCGTGCCATTCACCAGTACCTCTGGCACGATCACGGTGGCCAGCGCGACTGCCGTTCCGGAACCCTCCAGCGCTGCACTTCTCGGACTGGCGATCGCAATTGGACTCATTCATCGGGAGCGTAAATCGCGACGACGCGGCATGGCAATCGCTCGTCCCGCCAGGGCAAAAAACGCAGGCGGCTAAAGCCTGTACTCCAGCGGTGGGTCGGCGCTTGCGTGGCTCGCGGGCCCCACCCTGTTTTTGCTGCATTTCTATTCTCGATTCGATCGGGGGCAGGCGATGGGGGGCAGGGGACGCAGCTCATTGATTCAGAAATGAGCTGCGTCCCCTCCCCCCCTCCCCCCTTTCCTCTCTCAGAATTTATCCCGCCAAACGACACGCGCTTTCACGTCGTCTGGCAGCTTGTCTTAAAGCAATTCTTTACCAACGGCCATTTGCGTCATGTCTTCTGGACAAAGCAGCACCTTCAGGTCTGTTTCGCGTATGACCCGCACAATGGCTTCTCGGATGGGAGCATGGTCTTGCTGTTTCATGGCTTCGTTATGTGCATGTCGGTCGGCATCGAAAGGTCGATTCTTGCGGGGTATTGTCCAGTACGGCGTGTATCGTAATCGAGTCAGGCAACACAGGAATTTGCCGTCGTTCAGGTCATTCGCCTGGAGGAATTCAGCGGCCTTTATGTCATCACACAGGTCGCACGCGAAGGCACCATCGGGAGCAAATCCCATGATGGGACACGTTAAGTTGTGGAAATCGCTGATGTTCCATCGCCGCAACTTCAGCAGACAAATCTCCCGAAGCCCAGAGAACAACTTCCGCTTCCGGAATATGCTTTTCGATCAACGCCAGGACTCCCGGCGTGTGCGCGATGTCGCCAATATTCACGACCTGCCATGACGACCGTAAAAGAATGCGCGGCGACCGTTTTGCAGCGGCCCCAAGCTGAGTCGCAATTGTTGCCACCATCGTGGTCTGAAGGAACGTTCGTCGTTTCATGAGTCTGACTAGTCCTAATAAAATGTTCAGAAACGCTGCGGAATTCTCACGAGTCCGGCGACGTCAACTCGACTTCGGAAGACCCTCATTCAGTGGCTGCAAATCGGCTGGTAGAAAGAATCCGTCGCGTCGAATCACCTCGCCATCGAAGGAAATCTCTCCGCCGCCGTAGTCTGCACGTTGGATTAAAACAAGATCCCAATGGACTCGACTGCGGTTGCCATTGTCCGCTTCGTCGTAGGCGTTGCCGGGAGTGAAGTGGAACGAGCCGCCGATTTTTTCGTCGAACAGCGTATCCAGCATTGGATGCAGAATGCGATTGTTGGTGCCAAAGGACCATTCTCCAATGTAACGCGCGCCTTCATCGGAATCGAGGACTTGATTGAGTCGATCCGGAGCGTTGCGGCATGTTGCGTCGATGATCTTGCCATCCTTGAGTTCAAAGCGAATGCCGTCGAACACAGTGCCTTGATACCTGGACGACGTGTTGAATTGAATTGTTCCGTTGACACTGTTTCGAACCGGAGCGGTGAAGCATTCTCCGTCCGGGATATTACATTCGCCAGCACACGGGATCACAGGGATATCTTTGATTGAAAATGTCAGGTCAGTGCCCGGTGCGGTGATATGAACCTGCTCGGCCGCTTCCATGCGGGCCTTCAGTGGTTTCAGGTCTTCGGCCATCTTTGCATAGTCTGCAGTGCAGACGTCAAAGAAAAAGTCTTCGAACTGCTCACTGCTTTTCCCCGCAGCCTGAGCAAACGAAGGAGTCGGATAGCGCAGAACGACCCATCGCGTTTTAGGCACACGAATTTGTACATGCACCGGCTGCCACCAGTGCTGCTGGTACAGATCCATGCGATCTCCAGAAACATCCGCGAACTCGCTGGAATTTGCTGACCCGCGCACGCCGATGTAGGCATCCATTTCGCTCATCACAGCCGCTTCAAATTTCCCTGCCAGCTTCATGCTGTCTTCCGTCGCGCCACGGTACAGGCTTCTGAGCACGGCGTTGTTCTTGATGTTGACGACTGGAATGGCACCGATACGACTGGCTTCATCTACTAGGCGGCAAATCAGATTGGGTTCGGGGAGGTCGAAGGCTTCGATCAGCACCCGTTGGCCGGACTTTAAGCGGCAACTGTGGTGAATGAGGACATTAGCCAACTTGTCGATACGAGGATCCTGCATGGTTATTCATGGCTTTCAAAGAATTCAGATTTCGGTGCCGCATTTTTTACAGGTGTACCGCATTCTCTCGTCTTTTTCACCCCATGCGAGCCGACATTCCCGAACCAAGCTATCGCCAAGTGGCTCACGAATTTGTGGCAAAGTTGAGTGACGATCTTGAACGAGCCGACAGCCTTCTCTTGTGGTGGAGGTCTGCATAATATGTTTGGTTGAAGCGAGGAAGAAGAGCGCGAAACGACCCAAATTAATCTCGAAAACTTCGAAAGAATTCTGGCTGTGGGGGACTATACGAAATGCCTGCCCGAGGGTAAATTTACTTTGATACGTCAGGTAGATGTTTGCCACCCATAATCAGGAGTTCCGGATGATTCCAGTCCCTCTTCGGTTGTTTGTTCAGCGGCATTTGGGATCTTCCTGTCGGCAGCAACGGCGGAGGCTGAGTGGGGGGGGGGCGTGTGGCGAGTCTGGAGAGACTCGAAATTCGCGTACTGCTCACGGAGACCGGCAATTCGATTGCCATTATGGCTGATCAACTTACGCAGAATGCCTCGGCGTCGGCTGCAGCAGGATCGACGGGTGTCAATCAGCAACAGGCGACACTCACGAATAGTTACAGCGGTTTTGTCGCACAAACTTCGGGTATGTCTTCGCAACCAGACTACAACGCCGTTGTTCAGAATAGCCCTATCGCCGGATTGATCGCTCCGTTTCAACAGCAAATGCAAAGTGCCTCGACGCAGAGTCAGGACTGGAACCAGCAATCTCAGCAGCAGGCATCAAGCGGGCAACAGCAAGCGACAAATGTTGTACAGCAGAACGTTCCCGCTCAAGGTCAGACGGCAGGACCGAGCGGTGCCAGCAGCACGCTCTTCAGCGGTGGCAGCATCGCTTCTGATTATACCAACATGATGCTCCTTCAGACGTCTGGCACGACTGGCACTGGCACTGGCACTGGCACTGGCACTGGCACGACTGGCACGACTGGCACGACTGGCACGACTGGCACGACTGGCACGACTGGCACGACTGGCACGACTGGCACTGGAACAACATCGGGAGGTACGTCAAACGCTACAAGTGATCCGCGAACCGCATGGACGCCCCTTGAATTTCCGACCGGTGTCATGATCACCACCAATAGCCTGCCTGCCGAAAGTTCGCTCGGCAATCTTGCTCAGGTTCAGCCGCAGGGCAATGATAGTTTTACCAGTACCAACACGATCGAAACGCCTTTGCAAACAACATCCACCGATCCAGAACTTGGTGTGGGTGAGAAAGAGTTGCGTGTCAAATCAACGGCAACGGTGGCTCAGAATTGGGTGAGTAGTGAAGAGTGGTCTGTGACTCAGACGCGTCGCAATGAATTCACGAGTGAAGAGGAATCCGAGCGAGCAGACGGCACAAAAGATAAATTCGAAAGGACCGGTATCGAAACGTTGTCGATCACGATTATCAACGGCACACGTCGTATCGTCACTTGGTCAAAGTCGGACACTTTTGGATTCGGCGCAAAAGAAGGTCAGGATCCCGCTCAATACCAGACGTCCGCAGTCTCTGGGGCAACGCCTAACTCCAATAACGGCGATGGCACCACAAACGGCGCGAGCGGGAACACAGATTCGGGATTTGAATCCGGGATCAAAACGCACGCGGAAGTCAGTATTTCGTTTGAAGACCAGATCATCACTTTGCCGGACGGCAGACAGGCTCATGTTTATAGTCTGAGCTTCGGCACAGGGCGTTCGTTCAGGAGCAAAGTCGAAGGTGGATATGGAATCAAACAGAGGGAAGGAATTCTGAAACCGTTTGGTGCAGAATCGGAGGGCGGAGCCCCGTCACAAGGGTCACAAGGGTCACAAGGGTCACAAGGGTCACAAGGGTCACAAGGGTCACAAGGGTCACAAGGGTCACAAGGGTCACAAGGGTCACAAGGTGGAACGACCGGCACGTCAGGTTCAGGAGGTTCCGGCAGCAGCACCGCCCCGAATCTCACGAACTTTTCACCAGGCCTGATCGCGAACAGACAAGTCGAACCCGGAGGCAACGGATCCAGTGTTGATGCTTCAGGCGGATTCAGTTTCGGGGCGGGTGCTTCTGTCGGTTCGTCAATCATCGTGAGTGCGGTCGTGCCGTTTGGAGAGTCGATAGACGATGTTTCTGTTTCCGGAGGCACGGGCTTTTTTGCTGCTGCCGATACAAGTGCTGATGTGAACGAAAGTATTGGACTAGCGTCTCAGGAATCTTCAGGGGCCGACGGCACGGGCAGTGCGGGACATGAATATCTTTCCTTTTCCGCGAGCGGTGGTGGTGGCGGCTCGAAGGACTTTCATTTTTCTGCCGGCGCACAATTCGGCGGGTTTAGTGAGCCGGTTCCGGTTTACGGTCAGGGTTCCGCACTGACCTCGGCATTGATGGCATCTGCCGATCATGCAACGCCCTCCGCTGCTCCCGCTATTGCGCGATTGGTCGCGGATGGACCAACAGACCCAGATGCTGATCCGGAAGAACCAACAATCGACATTGGTTTCGGACTGAAGATCAAGAACTACGGCAACGGCAGTTCAGAGATCGTATTCTCAAAAACCGAGCATCCGTCAATGTTCGATACGGTTCAAATCGGACATGGATCAGGCTCCTCTTCAAACTCTGAGAGTTCTATTGACATCAGTACCGATGCAAATGGACTCCCAGCACTGACAGCCAAGGTGAAATTTGACGCCAGTGGCGGTTCAGTGACAGGAATCGTGAAGACGTTTGTGATGCCTTACCCGTCGAATTTGTTGGGTTGGCTGGGCTCCAATGCAGTGGGGTTCGTTCACAAATCGACGACGACGGACGGCAAGGGCACAACAATGTCCACCAACGGTGACTTCACAATCACGGTCGGGATGACCGGTAACATTGGTGTCACGGCCACAATGACGGCTGGATTCGATGAAATTGTCTCACGTGTGTCAAAGGCCGAAAACTTTGCCACGTTCGATGGTGGTGATGGAGGGTTATTCCACAGAGATCAGACGATCCTCAGTTCTGCGATCTACACGGTCATCATGTCGGGAAACCTCGTCGATGGTTTCACGACAACCACCCACTTCAAATCAAATTCGACGATCACGGAGGCGACCACAGGAACGCCGCCTGTGACGACTCCGAATGGAGGGGATGAAGACGACGCCACATGGACGATCATGTTAGACGCTTTTCAAACCGGCCTGGATATTGCTGGTCTTGTACCGGGACTCGGCGAGGCAGCGGATTTATTGAATGCCGGGATTCATGTGGCTCGAGGAAATTATGGTGATGCGGCGGTTTCCCTGGCAGCGATGGTTCCGGTGTTGGGAGCAGCGGCGACGGCCGGAAAACTCGGTACGAAAGCCGCCAAGATGGCGGGCAAAGTCGCAGGCAAAGTGGATGAAGCTGCTGCTGGGATTAAGCAGGGCATCAGCAAGATGCAGGACGCCTGCAAGGGCTCGAACTGTTTCATTGCGGGAACACAGGTACTCGTCGCTGTCGATGGACAAAGTGTTCCGAAAGTGGCGTTGGCTGATCCGGAAGATGCCCTTGCCATCGATCAGTTGTTTGCGGCTCCCGATGTGGCGTTGGACTTCGACCGCTACGCGGCTGCCGGAGCGTTTCTGCTGGCCGCTGGCCTGACGGTTCGTCGCCCGGCCCGGTTGTCTCGCCGCCGCCGAAAATCTGCAGCGGAAGCAAACTGATCTGGTGTTCTGCTCGATTATTCCCGAACCTACATCCTTCAGAAAGCATATCCATGAATTCATCATCTTCAGATCAGACAGTTCCATCCCGAGCACCGCTCTCGAAAACTCGCCGCGTCGCCATCGCCGCCTGCCTGTTGCTGGGCGGGCTGTTTTCCGTTCGTTCGCTGACAACACCTGTTGAAGCCACACCTGCGATCGCGAAAGCACAACCATTCGCGGCAGTGTCGCTCGCTGCAGAAATTTCACCGTCACAACCGAAGCTTGTGACGAAGAACATTGAGGATATCAAGGCTGGTGACTTGGTTCTGGCTCGCGATGAGCATGGCAGCAGTATCGGCCTGAAACCGGTGAAGGAGGCCTACCGACGCACGTCAGATCATCTGCGTCATCTGACCTTCGAAGCGACCGATGGCAAGCAGCAAACGCTATCGACAACCGACGAGCATCCGTTTTGGTCCGTCACGGTCGAAGCCTTCGTCGAAGCTGGCTCCCTCGAACTTGGCCACACCGTCACCAACGCCGACGGCCAGACGCAAACGCTCGTCGCCACCTCCCGAGAAGAATTCCAAGGCGGCATCCCCGTCTTCAACTTCCAGGTTTCTGACTTCCATACCTACTTCGTCGCCGCAGATGCTGACAAGCCGACGATGCTCGTGCATAACGCGGATTATTCGATGCCGGCATACGTCGGTTCTGCAACAAACCCGATTCCTGTTGGCCGACCTAGCCAGAACGTTGATGAAATCATTGGAGCGGTAAGCAATATTCCGCAGAGTTTGAAAGGAACGATAAGTCAAACTGAAGGAGCTGCGCGGCAGCTTGCTGAAGAAGTGGCAAAGAAGAAAGGCGTCTCTCCGACGATTATCGGGCCAGAATCACATCTCGGTGGATTGCCGCACTTTCATATCAAAGATCTCAGAGATTGGCATTTCTGGTTCTAGGTGTACTCATTCACCGCTGACAGGAATCATTTGAATGGAAGCAAGGTTCAACACCAATCTCGTGGGATGCCTTTATAAGGAAGTCTTACACGAAGCGGCAGAGCGAGGTTTCTCCTATTCGTTCGTACTTCGAGATGATTATCCTTACCAACCCGAGGTACATGAATTAATTCAGGCTTGCTCTACGCCCTCGAGTCGTCTAAGTCGTGTGTCGGAGTGGCCCAGTACTAAACTACACCGGGGTGGTGCAACTCTTTTTAAGGATGATCTTCACGCCATCGTCCTGCCGACGCTGATCAGCGTGGGGAGTTTGTTTTCTTGGACCGGCCCGCAATGCCCCGAGGATCTTGCAATTTACAAGGACGAGTTGACCGTTCTTTCGGCATCGGCCCATGAACGGTTGGGAATTATTCGCCCCGATGCATTCTCTGCGTTTTTGGAGAGACGTTTACAAGTGTGGCTTTCAGAGACGTCGCGTTAGTCCTTAACCAAGCGGACGCTATCGGCTGGTTGGCAAGGGCGAGGTCAGAGCCTGAATTGTTGGACGAGAAGATTGAGTTTGCCACTGCCTATGCCAGTGATGCGTCTGTTTATGTGGTAGCTGTCCATTGTGCGCGGCGTGAAGTTTCTTCAGTCTTGTCGTCAGTGGATTCGTTCGAGACGTGAGGGTTCGAATGTTGGCGGTGTGCGTGTCTGTTTTCGGTTCGTTCGCTGACAACATCCGCCGAAGCCAGACCGGCGATCGCTAAAGTTCAGCCATTCGCTGCAGTATCGCTCGCTGCAGAAATTTCATCGTCACAACCAGGCTCGTCACGAAGAATATCGAGGACATTAAGCCGGGTGACCTGGTTCTGGCTCGCGATGATCACGGCAGCAGTATCGGCCTGAAACCTGTGAAGGAGGCCTACCGGCGCATGTCGGATCATCTCCGTCATCTGACCTTCGAAGCGACCGACGGCGAACAGCAAACGCTGTCCACGACTGATGAGCATCCGTTCTGGTCCGTCACGGCCGAAGCCTTCGTCGAAGCTGGCTCCCTCGAACTTGGCCACACCGTCACCAACGCCGACGGCCAGACCCAAACACTTGTCGCCTCATTCCGAGAAGAATTCCAAGGCGGCATCCCCGTCTTCAACTTCCAGGTCTCCGACTTCCATACCTACTTCGTTGCTGCATTTGCTGACAAGCCAATGATGCTCGTGCATAATGCGGAGTGCAGTCCAAATTTTCCTGCTGGCGTAGGAAGTAGCGACGTTCCCGAGTTTCGCGGTAAAATGAATACAACTCTCGAAGGTACGCTAAACGCGGTTGACGGGGTCAAGCAAAAAATCAAAGGGACAGTTTCTCAAAGTGCGTTGCAAGCAGAGGAACTGGCTCAGCAAGTGGCAGCAGCAAAGGGCATAGAAAACCCCATTATTCGTGTTCATCCTGGACATAAGGGTGTAGGATTGCCACATCTGCATGTCGATGGTATCGACGGGTGGCATTTCTGGTATCAATGAACGCCCTTCTGGGAATGGGGAATTGACTGAAGGAAAGAAGAAATGAACCCTAGCAGGTGGCAACTATTTACATCCTGTAATCCCGCAACGTACGACAGGCTTATCGAGCAAATGATTGCTGAACGATCCATGTTCTCTTTGACAAGTCTTGAGGGACGGTTTAACGAGATCTGGCCTATGTGGAGTGCAATCAAACGACATGTTGTAGAGGAGAAAAGGACGACGCAGACCCCGATAGGATACAAATCACTTTCACTAGTGCGGACATTTCGTGCCTGCGAAGGACTGCGCTCATTTCTGAATGCACCAGGTGGACTGTTCGAATGGTGTCATCCGACTTGGCCCGAAGACCTCTGTATTTATGATTCAAACATTGAGCCCTGGCTAATCACCGTTTCGCATGAACACTACTTCTTGTGTGACCTGAACCTAGTCCCGCTCGGTCTCGGTGTTGATTTTGAAGTTGGTGATGGCAATGGAGTGGGCTGCTGTTGAACGATTCTGGGTTTAAATATGATTCGGTTCGACAAAATCCGAATGCAACCAACGTCGCCGAAATTTCGTTGGTGCCGAGGTTGTAACATTGATGGCGGACACTATCGGACTTTGATTCACTCGGCGATAGGAGGCTACTTTAGTTTTATTGTCCGGCCCGGTGTTTATCCAAATTGGCTTTCGAGTCTACTTAGAAGAATAGACTCCAAAATGGTGGTGACGGAAACGAGTGATAGTTGGCCTGGAACAAATCTATGCTCTCGACCCGTAGGCGTCTATGTTTTACCAATTACGGACTCATTGTTAGATTTGCTGTTTGAGGCGAAGTCATTGTTCGAATGGCGGCATCCCGCTCTACCTGAAGATCTTGCATTTTATACGTCTGACGAACAATTGTGGTTCTATTCGACGACACATGAATTTGAATGGGGAATCAATGAGGATCTGGCTCGCCCGGACGTGGCGGAGTTCACTTCAAATCTGAAGGTACACTGGTTTTGACGCGACTGGCGGAGTTACCGATATGGGCTTGCATTGGAGCAACCGAACGGTAAACAGCCTCAAGGACTGTTCAAAACTGTACTAACCACCTTGAATTCTTGATGGGACTTGGATATGTAACCGGCGGCGACGAAGATTTGCTGCGGAAGCAAACTGATCTGGTGTCCTGATCGATTATTCCCGAACTTACATCCTTCAGAAAGCATAACCATGAATTCTTCATTTTCAGATCAGACAGTTCCATCCCGAGCACCGCTCTCGAAAACTCGCCGCGTCGCCATCGCCGCCTGCCTGTTGCTGGGCGGGCTGTTTTCCGTTCGTTCGTTGACAACACCTGTTGAAGCCACACCTGCGATCGCCAAAGCTCAGCCATTCGCCGCCGCATCGCTCGCTGCAGAAATTCCATCGTCACAACCGAAGCTCGTCACAAAAACATCCAGGACTCTTGCGCTGCTCTCTGTTATCTAGTGGTCTCATGCGATAGCATCAGACGCACAACGGCGCGTCAGGTTCGCGAATTACTTGTTCCGAGGCTGGAGCCTGGGAACGAGAACGACATCAATTACATATTGGGAGGGAGCTGAATCACATGCTTACTCATGCAGGTTGCCGGGAACGGCAGGCGAGACTTTGGCAACGGCTGCCGGAAGAAATTCTGTGGGTGCTCGTCGGCGATTCCAGACATGTTCAATACTTCAGCAACTTTCGAATCAATCCGATCAGCTTTTCAGCGGATCAGAAAGTACTGTTAATACTGACGCGCGATGGTCAGGCAATTCTGCTGGCGGATAATTTTGCAAAACGGTCAGCGACTGTGCCCTATTTCGTTGATCAGGAGGTGATTATTCCCTGGTACACGCACAAGAAATCTGTCACGAATCGTGACGACGCACTTTGCCTGGCTCTGACCGAAATTGAACACGTCTGGAGCGGCACTACGGGTCTGATCGAGCCCGAAGGCGTTTCTGAAATGGTGGCCGCGATGGTCGCTGAAGATGCGGCATGGCAGTTTGCAGAAGACGAAAACCAAGAACCAACGACTCTCGGAACGTTGATCCGATCTTTACGAAGGTCAAAGCATGCAGATGAAGTTGAACTTTTGAAAACCTGCATGCGGGCGGGCGAAGCCGGTCATCATCGAGCGTTTGAGGTGATCAAACCGGGCGTTTCGGAATTCGAAGTGTATCTGGAAGTTCAGCGAGCGGCTCAGAAGGCTGCGGGTTGCCCATGCATCGTCTACGGCGACTTCCGCGCGACGAATGCCGCATTGCACAAGGCGGGTGGATTGCCGACGCAGTACCGGCTGCAGGACGGCGATCTGTTTATTCTGGATTACAGCGTGATTATTCACGGTTATCGCAGCGATTTCACGAACACGATCTCGGTGGGAACTCCGTCTGAAAAAATCATTGCTCAGTTCGAAGCCTGCCGCGATGCCATGGCAGCAGCCGCAGCGATGCTGAAAGCCGGCGTGGCCTGCCGAGATCTCTGGCAAGCAGCATCGGCAGTTTTGGAGTCACGCGGCTTTGGACCTTTAGCTCATCATGCGGGACATGGACTTGCGCTGGAGCATCCTGAACCGCCGGTGCTTGTTTCAGAAAGCGATGATGAACTAATGGCAGGAGATGTAATCACGCTCGAGCCCGGCTGCTACATCGAAGGGCAGGGCGGTATGCGGTTTGAACACAATTATCTGATCACCGAAGACGGCAGTGAGCAGTTGAGTCAGCATCATATTGGTCTGACGGCGTAATGTCCTGAAACTGTGTCAGTCGCAGATTGATGGGTGGCCGGGGTTGGAGAGCGATAGCTCGAAACCCCGGGGCTTCCTTCGCTCAGTAGGGCGATCGGCAGGAAAGGAAATCCCATCGGCGAGTTCGCACTCCGCCCGCCAGATGACCATCAACCATGCGGAAGGATGCAGATCTGAGGACAGATCTGCCTACGTCGTGTATTCCGAATTCAGCCGCACGTATTCCTGAGTCAGGTCAGACGTCCAGAAGCGGACGGCTTCATTTCCGGAACAGCGGCCGCCGGAGACTGAGAGCTCCAGATGGACGTCGCGGTTGGATTTGAGCTGCTTTGAAAGTGCGATCGCATCAAATGGCACCGGTGTGCCTGCGCGGTAGACTTCGATGCCGTTGATGTGCAGTGAGACATAGGCTGTGTCAAAATCCACATTGGCGTAACCGGCGGCGGAGACGATGCGGCCCCAGTTTGGGTCGCCGCCAGCGACTGCTGTTTTTACCAACGCGCTGTCAGCGATTTCTTTGGCCATGCGATAGGCTGCATCACGAGTTTCCAGACCATTCACATCGATCGTGATAAAATGATCGGCACCTTCGGCGTCGCGGATAATATCAGTCGCCAGCTTCTGGCAGACATGTTGAATCGCTTCGCGGACTTTCGCAAAATCATTTTCCGAGAGTGTCCCGCCAGACGCTCCGTTGGCCAGCAACAAAACGGTGTCGCTCGTGCTCATGTGACCGTCAACACTAATGCAGTTGAACGTGCGATCAACGCCGAATCGCAATGCGGAATCACACTGGTCTGTGGTCAGTTGGGCGTCCGTCATTACGACGGAAAGCATCGTCGCCATGTTCGGTGCGATCATCGCCGCGCCTTTGCAGACGCCTGCAACTCGCAAGCTGCCGCCGGCAACCGCGACATCAACGGACGTTAGTTTCGGAAACGTATCTGTCGTCATCATGGCAGTCGCTGCGTCCAGCAGATGCATGTCTGAGTTGCCGAGCGATTGAACGCCGTGGGGAATCCCTTTCAGGATGAGAAGCATTGGCAATGGTACGCCGATCACACCTGTCGAGCACACACAGACAGATTCCGCACTGCAGCCAATCTGTTCGGCAAATGCTGCTGTCATGATCTTCGCGTCGCGAATGCCGGGTTCACCGGTTGCAGCATTTGAGTTTCCTGAATTAATAATCACGGCTCGAGCGGTTGTGGATGGCACACGTTGCTTTGAAACAATCACCGGCGCACCGCAAACTTTGTTCGTCGTAAATACGCCAGCGGCTGTGGCATCACGATCTGAAACAAATAAAGCCAAGTCGGATTTTCCGCTGACCTTAATTCCACAGATTGTGCCTGAAGCCTGGAAACCAACGGGAAGCTGGGCTGTCGACGGAGCACGAGTACTCATGTACGATTGTTTCCTGTAATTTACAACGTGTAATTCATGATCACTGGTTCGCCGGTTTCGGGTTTGGGACTCCAGTTCACGTCGAATCGTAACACTTTCGATGTCGTTCTGCTGCCCTCCGGCATTTGCAGCACGAGGAGTGCGTAAGATGGCGTTTCACCATTTGTCGATTGAGTATCAACGCACGGCAAAGTGATGGTCGATTGGTCGATGTGTTGGTACGTTACAAGGATCGTGCGAGGCTGGCCGTCAATTTCGCCAGTGAGTTCTGCGCATCGCAGATCGGGGAACTCGCGCACAAAGACCAGTTCCGTAAAACCTCGTTCTGAAAGTTCTTTCTCAACCAGGGAACAGCAGCTTTTCCAATCGTCGTGGGGCAGTACTTCCGTTGCTGCTGCGGACTTCACGAGATCGCTGAAAACATCAATCGCCGGAATGACAATGTTGCTATCCAGTTCCTGGGCTTTTGACAGGTCTTCCGCCGCCAATGTTTTTTTACCGTTGCGATAGTTCACGACGCCACGATTCATCCATGCTTTGGCGAAGTCCGGGTCCAGCTCAATCGCTTTGGAATAGTCACTTTCCGCTTCCGTCAGTGAGTTCATGGCAAGATGGACATTGCCTCGTTGAAACCACGAAGACGCATCATCGGGGTACAGTCTGATTGCTTTATTATAGTCATCGAGAGCACCTGGATAGTCCTGTTGGTCGAAGCGGCAGAGACCTCGGTTTCGATATCCCAGGAAATCTTCACGATCCAGATCGACAAGTTCTGTGAATGCTGCAACTGCCTCGTCGATCCGCTTGAGTTTTGCGAGTTGTACGGCTTTATTGTTTAACGCATCTGTTCGAAATTCATCCAGTTTCAGGCAAGCGTCGTAGTCCGCGAGTGCCTTCTCTGGAAGTTCGAGATTTTCATAGGCGACCCCACGCTGAAAGAATGCTTCCGAGTTCTGAGGTGTTGCTTCAATCACACGGTCAAGTAGCGGAATTGCGTTGGCTGTCTGGTCTTGTGCCATCAAAATTCTTGCGCGTTCGAGCATGACTTCCGGGGAATCCGGGCTTCGCGCACAGCCAGTCATCACAAACGCCAGACATATCGCTGATGTCAAATAAATTCCAGAGACGGATTGCGGGTGAAGATTCATAGCAGGCTGTCTTGCAAAGGCGTTTGGTGTGAAGGATCTACTGGACAGGGTGTTTCCGCCTTAGGCAATCAGAGTTTCCAGAGCGTTGCGGATTTCGCGGAGCGATACCGGCAACATGCAGCATGCCACATTTGGCATGGAATTCAAGTGCGGGATGAGTGATGCCTGACTTGGTGTTAACAGGATCAGTAATGGCATATTCCCATAGTCGATCAGATCGCAGGCCAGAGTCAACGGATCGGTTCCAAAATATCCACTGCCGTGTACAACGACTGCAGAATACGGCTGACGATTCAGCAGATGCATTGCTCGTTCGCCATTATCGACGGCGCGACAATCCAATCCGTGACCTCGAAAATGCTCTCGCAGGGCAGTGCGATGCTGGCCATCAATCGCAATCACCAGAACACTGCCAATCGGCGTCGGCATAGAAACTGGGTGGACCCGTTGCGGGACATACGGAGTTTCTAACGTCAATGCGGTCACGGCAAGCCGTGACGTGATTTCTGGTTGCAAATCATCAATGTTCAACGCGTTGTGTGGCATTGTTAAAGGCTGGTCATCGACAACTCTTCCGATAGAAGCAGCAGCCGTGCGTGGGGCAAAATGGTTTTTTAGCCAAGAAAGTCGAGACCGCCAGATCTCCGGATCAGCAAACGAAAGATAGGCGAATGTCATGATCAGTCCGAATGTCCACATTCCCAGGAAGGCACCGATGCCAAAATGCATCCCCGTCCCCATCGCCAGCACCAAAGGCCGCAGTCGATGATTCCAGACCAGCACAATAAACGATGTCTCCCACGCGATCGTAATGTGCGCGATCAAAAACGGAAGCCATGGCATCCATGCCATCCATGTGAGGTCAAGCGTCTGATATTCCTGATTCGCGATGACATTCCACATCGCTTCGCCCGTCCACCAGGTTGGACCCTTCAGCTTCGAAAACCCCGCCCAGAAATAGATCGCACACAAGTGCAGTTGTATCAAGCGGCTGGCCATGCGAGCCGACGCATATCGAACCGGTGCAGAGTCCATGGCCATGCCTTTTCTGCGGCACCACCATTTGCGGATAAAATTGTCTGCTGAAACAGCAGCGCCGCTGGGGGCCATCGCCAGATAAAGGCACATCACGCCAAGAATCTGGTCAAATCCGAAATTCGCAACGGGCACGCGTTGCGAATAAGAAATTGTAATCAGAAATGACAGTATTGATGTCACTCGCGTGGCGGCACCGATGCAAAACATGGCTGCAATGACCAGACAGACAATATGCGCGGGCCATAAATACTGATCGTCCAGCCAGAACCAGAATGAAAACACAAAGCGTGATTCATACACTCGCTTTACGGCTTCAAGCGGTTGAACTCCATGATGTCCGAAGAATGTTTCCAGTTGCAACGACCATATGACAAGATTGTAAAACAGCAACCAGCCTGTCAGCAAACGCATCAACCCCAACATCAAGGGGTCGAGTGGTTCAAACCAGAAACGATGCCATGCTGCACCGACCTGGTCTGCCATGTTTCGGATTGAATCGAGTATGCTCAGCAGTCGATTTGAACGAAAGTTTTCGGTCATCGAAGCATCCTCTCAGAAGTTTTGAGCCACTGAGGAATCCGATTCATCCGGGATTTCGGAGAAGTCAAATTCACCCAGAGGCTCATACTGAAAGGTATCAGGATCGTCGAGTTTTCCGCCGGCCTGAAGACGAAGAATTGATGACGGCTCATGGCTGACTCGTGTCAGAGAAATCTGTTCGCCGCCAAATTGACTTGTGAAGTGCCGACCATACGCTTTCAGCATTTCTTTCTGAGTCTCATCATCAAAGGCCCAGACGTTTTCCGCCAACATGAAGTAGCGATGGTAGAGCAATCGCGGTCGAATGGCGACATCCGGAAATCGCCCGACGACAGGTGCTTCGCCCTTGCGCCGAATTTCCCATCCAATCAGAGTGCTGGGACCAGGATCCGGCGCGAAAAAGTGATAGCCATGATTCAGGAACAGAGCCTCGTTGTAAGGCAGCGCTATCTCATATCCGTCCTCAAGCAACGGCGACGAAGGCGGCATCGCGGCCGGTGAGATAAAGACTGCGAAGACGTGAAACATGAGCCACAAACTGAGCAACATGTAGCCGATCTTGCGAAATAGTTTTAGCGTTCCACCAACCATCGGCGCGGTTCACGACCTGAAACCAAATTGCTCGGCAATCGCGTCATCATGTCGCGAGCGGCAATCAAATAGGGAACGACATCCGTGGCCAATCATTTGTACTGGCGGAATGCAAAGAAACGCCAGTGGTAATCCAGAATTACTGGCGACCAGTTGACGTTTCTTGAATTCCATTCTCACTGCACTGCCTCGTCTACGAGGCTGCAATGCCAACTACCATGCGGAAGAACCGCCAGATGACATCGAACCGTAAGAGCCAGCCGTTCCATGTGAACCAGCCGTTCCATGTGAACCAGCCGATCCGTGTGAACCACGATGTGCGCGAGGTGTTCTCGGTGGACGAACTCGACCGCCAGAAGATCCGCCAGCCGAACCACCGCTTGAAGCGGATGATTCGTATGATCCTGTTGATCCACCGGATGACAATGAGCCTGTTGAGCCGTGTGACGCAGCCGCGCGGCGTGCTCTGCGCGCTCCGTGTGAACCGCTTGATGCTGAGTCTCCGGAAGACTCATAAGATCCACCCGAGCTGCCATGTGAACCGTAAGAGCCGCCGAACAGGCCAGCTTCAGACAGGTTTCCGAAAGCCATCATTCCAGCCAAAGCACCTAAACATACGAAACGAGCAAACTTCATTACAAACCTCCCATTTGTTTAATTTGTACCCCTAGAACAGCGCAGACAACGCAATTACACAAGGCGGGGCAATATGTAACGATAAAGGAGATTGCGATGGCTGTCAAATCAAGTGCTTGAGGTAATTTTGAGAGTTCCGTTTAAAGGACTGCGTCGGATCGTTACACCAAAACACATGAATTCATCTGTACAGGCTATTGGTGGTAGTGGCTCTGTTCGAAATGCGATCATCCGCGAAGGGTCGTCTTCAAGCGGCGGAGTTGTTTGTGGACGATGATTGGAATTCGCTCCAGGACTGGCGACGGTCCGAAAATATCCGCAAAGCGAGTCACGACGTCAGGTATTGTCTGCTGAAGCTGGTCACTCATGGTGGTCGCGGCCTTTGTCACAACTGTCGCTCGCACGCCCAGATCGTCAGCCAGAGCGTGCAGTTGTTTTGGTCCGATCTGGTCTGGGTCGGTCACACCGCCAAGACTCATCGCCAGATGGCGAGAAATGTTCTTGTAGTTTCGGGTACAGACAAGATCATAGAACGGGGCCAGTTGCAGACGTCGTCGATCGGCGTACAGCAGCGACAGATTTTTTCCGTGAGCGTCTGCATTCCCGGCCATCAAATTGAAAAGCGTCCAGTGCATCAGCTTCTGAAGTTCGATCAGTGGAAAAGACGTATGACGGCGAATCACTTCAGCACATTGCCGCAGGCTTGGTCCGCCTTCTTTTTCGTACTTGCGGGCGGCCCCGATTCCCAGTGCCTGACAGAAATCTTCCTGATGCAGACGCCGATAGCTGCCGTTTTCGAGGACTCGATCATAACGTGCGATGACAGCAATCGCGGCTCGCTTCGTCGGACGCAGCCGAATATCCACGACTGGCAATCCAACGGCACTCGCCATCATCGTGACAAACGTTTCATTGTCCGGCAGATGTGAGTAAATCGGCGACGCGAATTTCATCAACGACGTGCTTGGCGTATTGCCAAGAGGGATGAAGATGCCGTCGTCCTGAATATGCACAGGCAGCTTATCCTGAGCCCCCGCGAGCGACAGCCGAACTTCATCCTGTCCCGTGACTGCCGAAAATGCGTTTGGAGTTCCCACGGACCAGTCCGCAAGCTGGCGTTCACTGACTGCTTCATATCGCTGATCCTGCGCAACCGGTGCATCGGACAGCGTAATCGCGAGTGCGCCCGCGCAGTCTCCACCAATGGCTTTCAGTAATTCAAAGTCGTTGCCTTGTGAGATCTGCAGTGATTGGCAAATTTGCAGGCGAACGTTCGCCTCCGGAAGCAGGTTCACGAAAAAATTCTGACTGGCCTGCGCGTCGAAGTTGCCGTCCAGTGGAAGGGAGATGGAAACGGGAAAACCATCTGGATTCCGTTGCCACTCCGATCGATATTTAAACTCCATCAGCCCGGAAGCTACCAGGGTCAGTGTACCGACCGTGTGTTGTTGGTAATGTACAAACAAGGTCTCAGCCACGCTGATCACCTCGTTGTTCCACGTGCAGTTCCAGCCCGAACAACTGCAATACGCTGATCGCGAGTCCCAGTTGCAACGTCGGTTTGCCACGTTCCAGTTCCGATAGAAAACGAACGCCAACGCCAGCCAAGGCGGCTGCGTCTTTCAGCGTCATACCAGCTTCTTTTCGTCTTTGACGCACGAGCTGGCCGATTTGACCTGCACTATCGACCTTGACCATTGCGATAATCCCGATCGGGAATTTTTGTGGCGATCCAACCGCAGATCGCAGAATTTGTCCCGATCGGGAACATTAGGCCGAATTCACTGATTCGTCAAGGCTATTTTTCCCGAGCGGGATTTTATGGATTTGAGAGAACGTAAACGTAGGCTGGCCTTCTCAGGCAGTCCTGATGCACTACATCCAACCCCGATCGATCTTCCACGCATCAGGGTCATGCTTGATGGTGATCTTCCGAGTGCTTGGGAAATCGTCGTGTTTGCGTCGGTGTTTTAGATTGCGACCGGCCCGCCGTACGTTACGATCTGTGAAAGAATCAACGATTGTGCGTCCCCGGAAAGCATGTGCATTGTCTTATGACCGCCGCCAGCCAGAACACTCCGACCGATGCGATTTCACGACTTCGCATTCGACGTGATGAAGGGCCGCCTCAGCGGTCGTTTTTGGGGCGTCTGGTTCGGTTCATCTTTTATGCCGGAGTGGTGCTGGCTTTGTTGGGCGGATTGGCTTTTCTCGCTCAATCGAAAGGCTGGCTATCCAATATTGATCGGATGCTGGAGGCCGTTCGTCCAAAGCTCGAAGTTCGAGTGTCGATCGTGAGTGTTGAAACAGGCCGTTCGGCAGATGCCACGGTTGTGGCCACAGGCTACATTCAGTCTCGTCAGCAAGCGCGCATCGGGGCGAGAGCGACAGGACGAATCCAGCAAATCAACGTCGAAGAAGGCAGCAGAGTCAGCGCCAATGATATCCTGGCAATCCTCGAACATGCCGACATGGATGCCTCACTGGCTGCTGTCGAAGCCACGGCCGCTCGGTCGCGCAGCGAATTGCTGGAGCAGGATGTTGAGATTCAGAGAACTCAAAAAGATCTGGAGCGTGCTGAAAAATCCATTGCCGCGAAGGCGATGACTCCTGCGGAATTTGATACGCAAAAGTTTAAGCATGCCGCAGCAGTGGCACGCCGGGTTTCGCTGGAAGCGGCTGTTCTGCTGGCGGAAGCGCGGATTCGGGAATCGCAACAACTGCGGGAAAATATGTTCGTCCGCGCGCCTTTTGCAGGCACGGTGATTTCCAAGGATGCAGAACTCGGTGAGTCGATCATGCCGGGCGGGATGGGAGAAGCCTCGGGGCGAGGTTCGGTTGTCACGATTGCAGATTTGGATCATCTTGAAGTGGAATGTGACGTGAAGGAAGATTTCATCAGTCGTATCCGCGCCGAACAACAGGTTGAAGTCGCGGTGGACGCCGTACCTGACCGCAGGTATCGAGGCAAGGTTCGCAAGATTATCCCGATGGGTGACAGAGCTCGGGCGACAGTCAAAGTGAAAGTCGAGATTCTGGATGCGGACGAACGTCTGTTTCCGGATATGAGCAGTACTGTTTACTTTTTGTCATCGGAAAATGACAAGTCCGAGGAGAATACTCAGAGCGAGCAGCCCAGGATCTTCTGCCCTAACGATGCTCTGCAAACCGCAGGCAACGAAAGTTTTGTCTGGGTTTTGACCAGCGAAGATCGATTGCAGAAAGTCATCGTTCAGGCGGGAGAAAAAAAGGAAGATCGTTCAGAAATCCTGAGTGGCCTGAGCGGTGGTGAGAAAGTCGTTGTCAGTCCTCCCAAAGACTTCAAAGAGGGTATGATTGTGAAGACGGCACAGTAGAGAATTGAAACAGGAGTGTTTTGGTGTCAAATTCAAATGCCGGTGAAACGGTTGTTGTTGTGCGTGAAGTCTGCAAAGAATTTCATCGTGAGAAGTTGACGATTCCAGTGTTGAGCGGAATCAATCTGCAGTTGTCCGAGGGCGACTATCTGGCACTGATGGGACCGTCAGGCTCTGGCAAGACAACGCTGTTGAATCTCATCGCAGGACTGGATCGACCCACCTCTGGTGATGTCATTGTTTGTGGCCAGAATCTCGGCAAATCTTCAGAAGGCGAACTCGCTAAGTGGCGTTCCCGGCACGTGGGTTTCATCTTTCAGATGTACAATCTGATCCCGGTGCTCACTGCCTATGAGAACGTGGAATTGCCGCTCACGTTGACGTCCCTATCACGCCGCGAACGTGACGATCACGTGAAAGCATCTCTCGAGGTAGTCGGACTTCAGGACCGCATGTCGCACTATCCGCGACAGCTTTCGGGCGGGCAGGAACAGCGTGTCGCCATCGCTCGTGCGATCGTAACAGACCCAACGCTGTTGGTCGCTGACGAACCGACCGGCGACCTGGACGCCAAATCGGCAACTGAAATTCTGGAGTTGATGCACAGGCTCAATACGGAATTCCAAAAGACCATTGTCATGGTGACACACGACCCAAACGCTGCGGCTCGCGCCAAGCGGATACTGCACCTTGAGAAGGGTCTACTGGTGACCGACGTCAACCAGACTCGTGTGCAGGAGTCTGCTCGATGAATACCCTGAAATACATTTGGAGAAACATCCGCCGCAATCCCGTTCGCAGTCTGTTAACGATTCTGTCCGTCGGTTTCAGTCTTGCCCTGATGACCGTGCTGTACGGTTTTCTGGCCTCTCAGGAAACATGGAAGAATGGAGCCGCTCAGGCTAACCGTATCGTTGTGATGAATATCCAGGGGTTCAGCGGGAAATTGCCGATTTCATCCATTGATGATGTGCGTTCGGCAAAATCTGTTGAGGCTGCTGTGCCGTTTGCCTGGTACGGTGGTTCTTACCAGGACGAAAAAATGCCGTTCGCGCAGTTTGCTACTGACCCTAATCAGGTCTTTAACGTTTGGCCCGAATTCACGATTCCTCCGGAGCAAGTTGAAGCCTTCAAAAACAATCGACAAGGCTGCGTGCTGGATCGCAGAATTGCGGAAAAACGCGGTTGGAAAGTCGGCGACCGCGTCCCGCTGAAAGGCATCATCTACCCGTTTGATCTTGATCTCGAAATTAGTGGGATTTTCGATTCTCCAAAGAACACGGATTCGCTTTATTTTCACTGGGACTATCTCAACGAAGGATTGAAGCAACAGAATTATCCAGACGTCGACAATGCCGGAACGATCTTCGCCAGGATCTCGGATGCAGAGTCAATTCCTGCAGCGATCAAAGCCATCGATGACAGATTTAGCAGTTCCGACACACCGACTCGAAGTCAGACGGAAGCGGCGTTCGCCCAGATGTTTGTAGACATGCTGGGGAACGTACAGATTCTGATTCGCAACATTGGACTCGCCGTAGTCTTCTCTCTGTCGCTCGTCACTGCGAACTCAATGGCCATGGCCATGCGGGAACGCGTCACTGAGATTGCTGTGCTCAAAGCGATCGGATTTCCAAGGCGGCGTATATTGATCATGGTCCTCGGAGAAGCTTGCGTCATCGCGATGCTGGGAGGATTTCTGGGAGTCGGTATGGGGTGTCTGTTCTTGCAGGGTATGAACAGCGTGATGCCGCAGTTCTTTCCATTTACCGTTGTCGAAATGCTTGGCCCGTGGGTCAGTTATGGTCTGATCGCTGCGGCACTTCTTGGATTGATCAGTGGAATCGTGCCGGCGATTCAAGCCGCGCAGATGTCCGTGATTGATGGTCTTCGACGCATTGCCTAATTGGACAGCGCCAATTTTTAAAAATCTCCGTGTTTTTCAGAGTACTGGATGACAAGAGCATCATTGCGATTAGCCACGGCAGTGGCGGCAGCATGTAGCCGTGGGTGCAACCCACGGTTACGAGAGTTCGTGTCAACAGAAGCCCCGGCAGGGGCGACAGCGGGCCCGGAAATACCATGCTGTCGCCCCTATCGGCGCTTTGGAACCCCGTTGAATCTTTTCCGTGGGCTGACGCCCACGGCTATGTGCTGCCGCCCCTGCCGGGGCTGAATTCGCAGTGTTTTAGCAAAAAGTGGCGATGTCCAACTAATCACCTTTGATCAAAGTCGCTGAGTCATGATTCCTGCCAAATACAATCTTCGTAACCTTCGCGTTCGCTGGAGGACAACACTGATGACAGTGTTGAGTACCGGGCTTGTCGTTTGGGCCTCCGTGCTGTCCTTTGGACTCACCGATGGCCTGCAATACGCGTTGAAGGTGACTGGTCATGAACTGGATCTGATCGTCGTCCGGAAAGGTGCGACGGATGAAATCAGCAGCGGTATCGAACAAAAAGTAGCACGCGAAATCGCGTCGTTGCCTGGCATCGCTAAGGATGCGCAAGGGCAACCACAGTGCTCGGTCGAATTTGTCACAATTCTCACGAAGCCTCGCCGCAACAACGGCGGCACCGTTAATCTTATTGTCCGCGGACTGGAAAATATCGGTCGTACACTGCGGCCGGATTTCAAAATAGTGCAAGGTCGCGACATTGAGCCCGGAAAGTTTGAAGCGCTGACCAGCCGTAGCATGGCGGCGCGATTTGAAAATCTGGCAATCGGCGAAAAGCTGGAAGTGAACCGCCAGTTTTTTGAAATCGTCGGCTACTACGAAGCTGCCGGCAGTGCTGCGGAATCGGAAGTCTGGACGGACCTGCGTGACCTGACCATCGCGCGAAAAACACCTGCTGCCGTGAGTTCCATTTGTCTGCGGGCTGAGTCGCCGGAACAGCGGGATTCGCTGATCGCGCTGCTGGCTGATGACAAACGGTTTCAACTGAATGCGATTCGGGAAACGAAATACTTCGAAGACCAGATGAACCAGGCGAATGCCATTCAATACATTGGCTACATCATCGCTGGCTTTCTGATTTTCGGTGCCATGTTTGCGGCTGCCAACACGATGTACGCCGCCGTCGCCAGTCGCGCCCGGGAAATTGGAACTCTGCGAGCCCTCGGTTTCCCGCGTGGTAGTATCCTTGTGTCATTTCTGTTTGAAGCGATCGTCCTGTGTCTGCTTGGCGGCTTCGTGGGATGTCTGGCCACACTACCATTCAACGGACTCTCCACCGGCACCATGAATCAATTCAGTGAAATCACATTCTCCTTCCGCTTCGGCCCACGTGTCCTCGCGCAAGGCGTGCTACTCGCCCTCGTCATGGGCCTTCTCGGCGGCATCCTGCCCGCCATCCGTGCCGTGCGATTGAACATCATCAGTGCGCTGCGAGAACGCTGACCGGTGTAACTCGCCCGATTGTTTTATGTTGATTGGTGTGACACGTTGGTAGGCTCGACCAAAGCGATCGAGTCCCCAGTAAATGTCGCCGGTGTTCGGATCATTGCCAGTGCCGTACAGAGTCCAGGCAATCCCCGGCTGAGGAGACGCCGCATTCACAAAGCCCGAGGTGCCCAGATACTCGTAGATGGCGAGCGTGACACCGGTATCCGTCATGGATTCAATTCGGCTGGAGGCGTCGTTGATGCCGGTGGCGGCACCGGAAGTGCCAGAGCGTTTCATTACTTTTCACGCTCAACAACTGAAATGAGGACTTCACAGTTTTCCAAGGAAGATTTGATTCTCTTCAATAATGCGTCATCGATTGGGACTTCAGTCTCAATCCACAAATGCTTTAGTTGGTTCGTATTGGCCAGAACATCGACCTGTTCTGGAGTCAATTTTTTGACGGTGAGCGAAAGGAGTTGCAGTGATTTGACTTTCTGTATTGCAAGCATCGCATCCTTGCTTAAAGTTGATGCATCAACCCGCACCTCTCGTAGTTTTGAAGTATTCATCGGGAGATACGCTAGGCCATCTGCTAGCTCATCCGAATCAAATACATCAATCCGTTCAACGCTATCAATTCGAAACAGATGCTTCAGCGCAGATTTGTCACACGCTGGAACCTCGAACGCACTAAACCATTTCAGTCCAGAGCAATGGCGCAGCATTTCAAAGTGGTCGGTCTTGAAATCTGGTGCGAGAAACCCAATATGTTCAATTGTTTCACCGCCCTCCCACTCACCTCCCAGCCTCGTTATTTCTCCACGGATGAGCCTTTGAGTGCAAGTTAATTGTCCTAAAACTGCATCTTCAAAGTGAATCGAAATCAGCATGAAACAAATAACAAAGCATTTCGTCGCATTGAACATGTGCGTCTCCTACGGTAGGGCTGGCGATGTCGATGAATCTGATTTGTTCAGTCTGATGACGGCGCCAAGCACTGTTCTCCCACACACCATCGATCCATCAGTGAACTCTGCTCCCGATTCGTCGGGTAAATTCCAACATCAATGTCGCTCTTTGCAATGGAAGCATTGAATTGCGTGTAATGATGGTCAGCAATCTTCCTTAATGCCGTCTGAGGCATAAATCCTCCTACAACCAACCACAGCAGTCCCGCAGATCTCAATGGACGGATATGTCCATTGTAGTTATTCCCAATGTGAATCTGTCCAGACGGGACTCCGGTCCTTATGACCCCGGAAAACGTTGACTCAATCCAGATGTTGGAGGTCCCAGAATTCATTATCTTGCCACGACAATTACCGCCAACAAAGACGTTGCAGATTCCTGAGGATTTAATAACACCGGTTTGTAAAATATCGCCTGCGATAACAACCTCAGCGTATACTCCTACGTGAATTGTAGACGACAAATCGCCATCGATAAGCACCAATCCTCCAAACGGAAGTTTGACATTGGATTCACAAGCTCCCTCAATCAATATTCGCCCCATACCCAGCGAATCTGTTACACGTGCGGTTTGTGATTTTGCTGGATCAAATTGCTCCCTCCAGAATCCCAGTGTTTGCGTAAAGGCCATACAGAATTCAACATCGGCGTGAGCAACTCGAACCATTGTATCGTTCGTGAATTTGGTCGGCATATCACCGCGATCCCTAATCGAAGTGCAAATATAGACAAGTAAAACGAATTTTTTAACACGACTTTAGTCAACACCTACACCTAGTCTGAGTCGGTAGGACAAGTAATCGTGCAGCACCATCCCGGCCAATCCTTCACTGCCTTGCCACCCCGTTTAACTACGCAAGCACTATATGACAGCAAGGCACCAGTCAAGGTGCGCAGTGTATCTCAAGACGCAGAATACGCTATTGTGTAGTGGTTTTGAGATACATTTGGAGTACCAGCGAGTTGCGTCAATTCTGCACTTAATCACACTTGCTTCAAACGATGGAGGCCCGCCAACGGGTCCTCCGTTTGGTGGCGGAACCGTCACCTCTGGCATGAATACAAATGGTGTTTCGCCAGTCGGATCGGTTGTGTTTATTGTCGCATTGAGAAAATACAGATTCATTCCATCGACATACCCAAGCGGATCCCTCCTGTTCCAAGTTCCAACCATCGGCAACAAGAAGCGGTTCCTCACGTAATACATCTGCGGCGTGATGCCGTCAAAACGATACCCCGCATACAGCGTTTCAAAGCCGACTGTTGAAACACTCTGCACGACGCCGCTGGCGTTCATAAACACCGGCGCTTGAACTGCTGGTCACCTTCCCGGTAGTACGGAATCCCGGCAAAGCGGAGAACATCCAGATCGCGATACACGGTCCTTTCTGAACATTCGATCTCGTCAGCAATGGCCCGAGTTGTCCAGCGGCCACGACTCTGAATGAGTTCAAGAACTCGCAGTATTCGAGCCAGCCTATCTGCCTGACGGACCCTGCGATCTCGATCTGGACGATTTTTCTTATCGGGATTCGGAACGTTGGCTTTTGACGCGGCTTTCACTGATTTTGTATCCGACTTCGTCCTACGTGGATTTGGTTTTCGTTCATCCATCGTCATTCTCCGTTTCCCGCTGTCGGTGATCTCGATCGATGACACCGCAGCCGTGCCCTACTTTCATTGACTCGTGAAGAGTACGCAGTATTACGGCAGAGAATGTCAGAGGTGGGTCATCGGCTGCAATCCAGCATCAATGACGCAATAGAATTTAGCATGATCGATGTGTTACGTCGCTTGCTCGAAGATCCATGAATGAGCCATGTCGATCACTTTGGCCAGCAACTGCAGATCATCGCGGCCGAAGGAGTCTGTCTGCTTCCATTCTTCGCCGTCTTTGAAGAGTCGGCTGACCGTCACATTGAATCGAGTTCCGTTTGTCGTTTGGTTTTCCCAGATCGTTGCTCGGATCGCTCCCATCCGAATTTCATGAGCGGGTTGCTGCTTTGACTTTGCCATTGTTCGTTTCCCCGAGAAGATCATGTGAAAGTTGTCACTGCTACTTCTACTGCTACCCCTGCGAAGCTGTTATCGCTTTGCAGGTAAAGACGGGAGCCGAAGTTTCACTGACCGACTTGTCGCACTAAATCAGGTGAGCCAAAGCGTAACGCAAGTCGGCTTCAGGCCGGAGGGAGGTCCTACGCGGGCAAATGCCATGAAGTTGACGCAGGAAGGAAACAAACACTTGTCCCCTAGGGGCGTTCAGCCTGCTGAAAACGGGGGCGACGAACGTGCTGTTCCCACCAAAGCCGATATCGAAGAGCGAGTCACTCAGCAACAAAGCAGCATGCCCGAAGGCGCTCCGTCAACGCTGGCCCGTCGGAATTCATAGATCTGATAGAATACCTTGCTTCACAGAATCAGGACATCGCGCCAAAGTAAATCCTGTTAAGTCGATCCAGCCGCCGGGCTCATCGTACCACACATCGAGTCTGGTCTCCACACCATGAACACAGCAACTGACAATCATTTACAGGTCTCGATTGGCCAATTCATGAGTGTCATGAACACCGTACCTTTGCGCGACTCAATATCTCGTCTCTGTCGCTGCGGATAATGAGCCCATACGGTTGTTGAACCCTCAGGCCTTGGTTCAACGGCCACATTAGCGTTTCATCTACCCTTGTCTTGTGCTCGACAAAATCGACTTTTCCAATTGTCTTCGTGTGCAGTTTTCTGCCTTTGAGATTTGCGATAACAGGTGCGAGCAGGTTTCTAGTTTGGCCCTCGCTGAGACGGGTTGCGATCTGGAACTGATAGACCGCCTTGACAAATTGTTCAATCTGAGAAATCTCCAATGTCTCAGCCGATCCAAATTTCGCGGTAGAACCCATTTTTGAAATCAATTCACGCATACTGGAGTAGTCTTCATGGCCTTCAACTTTCGATACCTGTGCATCCAAACGGAATTCCTTGCACGACAAGCCTAGAGTGGGTTCAATAAGCTCAAAGATGGTATCGCGAACCGGAGCTAGAATGTCTTGGCCCCACAGTTCAGCAGAAAATGCTTCCTGCACTTCGCGCTTCTTCTCTCTGCAGAGCGTTAACACTCGCAGCGATAACGTGCAGATGGCAAGCGATGAAGCGATTGACAACGCCAACGAACCGAACAGAACCTCATTCACTGAGTACACCGTTAAATCTTACGAGATCTTGCGTTAGTTTACGGGGTTGGAAAGCCAGCAGGGCTTACGGTCGCGGGGGTATGAATCTCTCAAGTTGCTGCGATAAGTTGTTCTCGTGCTGCTGCAGGCGATTCAATACCTGATCACACTTCATTACAGAGTCGCTAATCTGGTGACTCATATCTATCAACTGTTGAATGGGATCCACGTGGGTCTCCATGCCCGCTGGAGCGTTTTCGTATGACGATTCAAGTTGCTCGATCTTCGATTCCAGCATGTGGATTTTGTTTTGCTGATTGAAGACGACAAACAGACTTGCTGATGACGATATTACAGATACCAAGGAAAGAAACGCAATCAACATCAGCGATTGACGACTATTCATTGCCATTGCTCCGTTTCGGGTCGATTGTTCTCTGAAATCAACCAAGGGCTCTCGTCGTAGCTAATGATCCGCGTAAGGAATCCGGCGGGTTCGCCATCTATCTCACCAGTGTCGTTGAAATTATCGACGATGATATCGTTTCCGCCCGGGACCCATTCTGCGAGCAAAATTTCTTCGTGAGGTTTCATTTCAACCGAAAAATCGTCATGCACACGAAGTTTCACTTCATGTCGCTGTGTTCGCGACCTGTTGGAAAGGTTCGCAATAACCTGGGCCACACCGTCCGCTCGAAACGCGTGCCCGATACGCACTGCCTTCTCAGGATCAACCATCACAGTGATCGTCTGAGGCCGCAGATCACCGGGCGAGATGAGAATTTTGTTCAAACGCAAGCCGGTTGGGGCCTCCCTAACTGTGCCGATAAATCGATTAAAAATGGGTTCGCCCTCGAGCGCAACGAATCGAATATGGTCACCGAATCGAAAACGCTGAGCGCCTAGAACAACGGCCAACTTGTCCATGTTTTCGTGATTGTGAAGTTTCAAACTGTCAGGCAAGATCTCCGCAAGCGTGCGGATCCGGTGCAGCGGTAACTCAAGAAACAGCGCCGCGAGCCTCTTGATAAACGGAAGTCTTGTTGATCGCCCGCTCAACACGACCAAGTGCGGTTCGCGGCCCTTTGTCTTAAGGCATTTGTGTAGCTCACCCAAGTACAAAAAGATATCCATAAATCCAGGCTCGCCGTTCGTTTCAAGTGACTGGCGGTCGGATTCGATCCAAGTTTGTAGCGTAGAGTGGTCGATCCGTAGAAACGGACCTTCAGAGATCTTTTCCCGCGGAATGGTCCCCACGAGCGATTCAAAACGCCCCAATAGTTGATGTTCGTCATTTGGCTCAAGTTGCCAAACACCTTCGGGTCCAGAAATCGCTACCTTTGCTTTCTCCGTTAGTTCGGCAATAAACGAAACTGCCGTTCGCTTACTATTTCGTGTAAATGAAGGATTCTTCGAGGGCTTTTTAAATGCAAACGACTCGTCGATCTGGTACTTCCGACGAAGGTAGTGTTGAATGGCACTCGCAATGACGTGTGACAGCCTGTCGCCCGCACGATTAAAACGCATCGATTCAATCATCTTGAACGTTACGTCAACGGAGTTATCGTCTTCACGCACGCCCCATTTAATGTCTACACACGCGATGTCCGTCGAGCCGCCACCAATGTCGATCACGAGCATTCGCAACTCGTTTGTACCATCCACATTTCCCAACGTGCTTGCCGCCATCCGTAGGTTGTGAGTATCGAAATGAAAGAAATTCTCCCAAAGTACGAATGCTGCGACAGCCATAGGTTCACTACAGATCAGCTCAACGGTGAACTGCGATCGAGTGCGACCATCATGAACAAATAACTGGCGGGAGATTTTCTCTACTAAATCTCGAAAAAGCTCTTGGTCTACCTGTCGCCAAGTCAACGGGTAAGTGAGCATGACCCGAGCGATTTGTGGATAGAAATCAGGGACGTGCGATGTGTTTAGTGGATTTGTAATAGCAGCAAGGACGTACTGAAACATTTGCTCGAGCGTTATTCGAACGAAATCGAGCACGGGGCGGAGACGGTCTCGCTTGCCAAGCATGCCTTGAAACGGCATCGTAGGCTCTTCTGCCTTCATATGCTCAGGCCAATATCGAACATACTTTTTCGGTGCATAAAGATAGGTCGCTAGCGGCGCTCGTTGAATCAATTCCTCGGCTCGAGTTCCCATGACAATCCAAGGGTTTTCCGATTCGTTGTTTCCTGCGCGAAGGATAATCATGTTCGATTTCAGAATGTTCCTTTCTGCAGAAGAACGCGTCTTGCATTTTGGATCGAACGGGTTGTTCGTCTCAACCAGCCTGGCCTCTCGCGGTCCAGCACCCTCACGAGAGAACACAAAGGCCGTTCCACTGTTGCCGAAATCGACAATTAGGCTGCCGATTTCGTTTCGGGCCTTCAAGTGCTCCTCGACGAATATATCTGCAAGGTGGAAAGTCGATCCAAACATCGCCCCCAGCTGCGGTACACCGGTTTGAAGACACACCTGTACTTTGTTAAGCACCATCGCACCAGCGCCGCACATTGTGTCAACCATGATCTCAAGATGGCACTCAACGCCCACTTGCGTCAACCTGTAGAAAATATAGTCATTGACATCGACAGCCACCCATGGAGTATGCGTGACGTCTCGATCGCAGGAGACATGTTCTTCCACAAGTTGAACGATCTCATGTTCTGCCTGAGCCTTAGCAACCTTTGCGATGGCCTGCTGCAATTTTGGGAACTCATTCTGCAACGCGTTGGGAAGCGGAAAGCTTCGACACACTTGTATTCCTGTTTTGGGCAAGACTATGAACTGATAAACATTGCTTGCGGATTTTTGGTTGTTGCTCATTGTGTCACCCCGCACGAAGCACAAAGCTTTTGCGTCATTGCCTTAGCTTCTTGAAGCCACTTGATGATCTGCAGAATCTTCATTCGGTCTTCGGTCGTTTGCTTGAACCCTTCTGAATCACCCGTTGACTCATGCTCAGCCATAAGTCGCAGCAGGATTTCCCGCGAATGCAACTTAAGGCAGTATCGCATCAGATCGGCAGATGTTGGTGCCGAAATCCCCGGAGGCGGTAAGATAAACGATTCGTATCCCCACCTTACGAGCCAATTGGGGACCTGTGAATCGAAGTGCCTTGAGAACTCCTCTGATATCTCTGGTGCTGGATTACTTGTCTCCAATATCTTCGCCTTCACAAGATTCGCCGTGCGCACAAAGAACGCTTTCCCCCAGTTTTCAGGCATCTTCTGAGCGGTCCGGAAATCGAACTTGTCAATCGTTGGGTCAATGCTTGCGGTTGCAAATTGCTCAAGCGAGAAGGGCGCATCTTGGTCCAGGAAAGCCAAGCAACTCTTCAGGGCGGCCAGAACGGCTTTGCGATTTAGTACCCCTTTGTCGTCGTAGTACGTGCGAAGAACTTCCAGCAAGTTTTCGACTTCTGCGGTGACTTTTGTTCGGATCAGGTATTTTTTCACTAGCAGATAGGGGCCCTTTTCATCAGCCAAATCGAAAATCTGCCGGACTAGGAAACCCTTGCCTTGGTCATTTGGATCGACAAGTGCCTCAATGTTCTCTTTGAAGCTCTCCAAGATCCCGAGATTAGACAGCGTCGAGTACCCCACGCCACCTGGCTCAGTCCATTGCAACATTGTGGGTTTACATGACTGGTAGTAATCCCCATATTTCTGCCGCTTGTCTGCCTCGACAATACGTTTCGAGTCGAAGAAACAAATCCGGGCGGGCTTGATTCGCCCACGTGGGCTCATTTTCTGGAGTATGTTGTCCTCGATTGTCGTCGAAAAATGATCACCATCAATTTGAGCGTTTGCGGGATCCGTGTACTTCCGGATCAAGGCGTCGTCACTGAAATAGCGGTTTGTTCCATTGATTGCCAGCACGAGTCGTTCCGACAAATCCTCCATTTGTCCGGGTTCACAATGCTGTTCGATCGTTTTCCAAAGCTCGGCGAAGTCTGATTTCTGGGCGCACAAAACCACATGAATGATGATATCCAGGTCATCGTTCATCCACATTTGAAGTGCAATATGGTTGCTTTTCTTCCCAAGAAAGTGCCTTAAGATTTCGTCTTTTTCGCTTCCTTGCACCGAAATCCCAGGAGTGTCGATGAACTGCAGTCGTATTGCTTCTTCGGGTGTTCGATGACTCCATCGAAATATGTTCTCATAACGGTCCTTCAGACGAACTTCTTTGACGATCGCACGCAATTGTAAAGCATTGTACGACTGCCCATCGAATGAAATAATTGTTCCTCGACCAATATGCTCGGCAGTCTGCTTAACTGTCAGAGCTCGCACGAATGTCGGATCAGCAAGCTTCTCGGCAGGAACTCGAAACGATTGTGGGAATGGTCGGAGTTCGACCTTGCTACCAAACTTGAATGACTGTTTCCCCTGGAGCTTCGCGGTTGTTCCATCGACCACCAGACGATCAGGTAGGTAATCGACGTTGATCCCATCCGTTTCGTTTTGCTTTCGGACGTCGGCGTCATCCATCAATGTGCCAATTTGCTCGCGATTCCACGAGTTTACGAAGACCTCGCTCAGTTCATCGTCAGTTTTCGCATAACTAATATGAAGTGCTTGGGAAGTGGTGTCAGTCACGTCCGTAACCAGCATTCCTCGCCTAGATAATCCTGGAAACATCTCGTCGAGCATTGTTGTCTTACCATGTCCGCTCGAGCCGATGATCGCACAGTTCAGCGTGCCGCGTCACCACTGGGAAACTCGCGGGTTTTCGCTGACACTGACGACGCGTTCAAAAGCGTCGCGAACGACTGGCGTTGTCTGAACAAGCGTGCGAAAACTTGGAATCGTCTCCTGTATCAAATGTTTAACCACGGAGGTGTAGCGGTTTCGGATATCGTTGATTTCTTTGACAACTTGATCATGCGTCATTGCTAGTTCTTTTCATTGCCAAAGCTGCCGCCGAGTTTCTCGGCGAAGTCTTTTAGTCTGGTCTCGTGGAGATCAATAGGCGTTGGATCACCACCATTGAACAATCGCGGCGTGCAAGTGCGAACCGTTACGTCGACGTTTTTAAATGAATCCTTGATCGACGGAATGCTTCGAAGCATTTCGTCAATGCTGGAGTCTTGCCCGTCGGTAAGGACAATTGCAGTCACAGGCCGATCATGACTAGCAATCTCGCTGGAGGCGATCTTTATCGCGGATGCCAGATTTGTTCCATCACCAAGTTGAAGGGAGTCAAGAAAAGTAGTCAGCTCGTCAATTGTTCCCAGGTCCAATTTTTTAATCTCGCCCAACGCGCTGGTAGCATTGTCATCATACGCAATGATGTTGACATACCTAGCAGTAAAAGTGCCCTGCCATTCTGCAAGCAATTGTTTTGCCTCATCACGAACCTGCTGCATATGCGGCTCCATGCTGCCACTTACGTCAACAATGATAAGTAGGCTCTTAGTAGAGACAGAAATGCCCATGAAATTGCCGGGCTCGCAACCGCGAATCCAAAGAATGAGTGGTAACAGCAAAAGCAGAAGCCACCACCAAGGCGGCCGCCACTTCTTCTTAAGTGACAACTCTCTCGCCCATGCGGCCAATCCACTCATTCCTTCTTTGGGGTTAAAGCTCTTTGGATGTTCAACGGCAAATCCGCTCTGCTTAACTGACCTCACGATGTTGTAATGTGACTCTTTAGCGGCCTGTTGGTCATCGATGTATTTGCCATCAGCCTTCAACCCGAATTTGATTCGGTGAATCTTATTCTGATCTTTTGTTCTTAAGAACTGTTTAGAGAGAACAATTGATTCCAGTCCCGGGTTTTGTCGAATTTGAATCAGCGACTTCACAACGTGCGACATGTCCCACTGGACTTGCTCCCGACTGCGGGAGGAGTCGTCGGGTGAAGTCGTATCCTGAAACCGAACACCACTGTTCTTCGCAACGCTTGCTTTTGCATTTTTGTTTAGAAGATACTCTGATCCGACCCACGCTGATTGCTCAATCGGGAAAAATAATTCCGCGTCAATTGTAGGTTTCTGCATGCATGCGACAAAGTCTTTAACATTGATTCGCGGGCTTGCATTGTTGCCTGTTTTGCTCATGGATTACGGGGGGCCGGGGATGTATAGCAGGTTTCGCGTAATATGGAGGCAGAACTGTATCGGTGCTTGATCTGGCATACAAGCTACGTAGGCGTGGAGATCGGGATGCAAATCGGACCCACTTCTGGAGAAAGATCGGCGCGTAAATCGGGCCCACCGCATTGGTACAGAAAAATCTGCCTGCATTCAGGCCGTTTTTATGTCAAGGATGTTGCAGGTGGCCGAATACGGCCGGACACGTCGCGATCATCGGGACGGGATGAGTGTCTCTGTCATTTCCGGTCCTGAAAATGCCACTCTAACCAGCCCCCTTTCAACTCCATACCAACTCGACGTCCTCCACCTTAGCGACTGGTCCGAATCTTGGGGTCCACTTCACCATACTACTTCGGGATCACAAGAAACCTGACGCGAGGAAATTGGTTCTTTGCTGGCTCGCTGCGAAGGAACTGGCTGTACTGCACACGACTGCTGCTAAAGTCTTTATTGGCAAAGAGTCTGGCTCGGATAAATACTTGCGATGTGCCTTTCAGGCATTTCAGAGCATCTTGCGTTCGATCAACAATTGGGATACCGGATTTGTTGCTGCTGACGACTTCCCACCGTTTTCCGTCGGGTGAAACCTCCAAGACACCTTGCAGAAGCATCAGGGGTCAGGCCTCTTTGGAAGCATCAAAGGAAGCATCAAAGGAAGCATCAAAGGAAGCATCAAAGGAAGCATCAAAGGGGCCTCTTTGATGTGACGGCAACACGTGCCACTCACATAAATTGGTGATCACCACCAAAACTGTGAGGCAAGATTCATGGCACATTCATGGCAGCATCGAACTGTTGAACGCTGGGCCTCGTGGATTGATGGAGTCGGACGACAGTTTGCCTCAGCAGATTACGGCACCAACGGCAGTTCGGCCTTCACACGTCCGGCGACTGTCCCGACACGATCGGACACAATTCTGGTCAGCACCACCAGTTACAATGGAAAGCATTAGGTCTCATTGTTGACACTGAAGAGCATCAAAGAGGCCAGCCCC
>Ga0335396_10000663_pt1 | contig 47050 bp, 35 predicted proteins | sample FRY02_FD_205743 | JGI IMG/M metagenome (GOLD analysis project Ga0335396, IMG submission 205743) | Freshwater microbial communities from Lake Fryxell liftoff mats and glacier meltwater in Antarctica - FRY-02 (spades assembly) (version 2) | ecosystem: Environmental > Aquatic > Freshwater > Ice >...
CGACACAGCTACCCACTCATGCAAAAACCAAGAACCACCCTCAGGGTAGAATTACGCAAGCACTGCACTTGAAATAACTTGCAATCTCGACAGTGCCATTCGGGACAGGTCCAGTTGTTGACCGATTGGACAAGGTTGGCTGGATCCCGTGGATGCCCAGAACCGCACGAGTCCCACCCGGTGGGATAGTCTTTCATGTTCTCAATCGGGGCGTTGGCAAAAATCAATTGTTTGGGGCGTCACTCGCAAATCTCGCCCTAACGAGCGTGCGGTTGCCGGCGTTTCCCGCTGTTTTCCGGGCTGGAATCGGCTGCCCGCATGCAGTGCTAGCAGATAAAAAAGTGTTGGGTCGCGGAGAATGGCAGGGTACTTCACATCCAACCCATCCTCACGGAGGTTCGAGCCCCATGATCGTTTCACAGGAGCGCGCTTTCTTGAACGCGCAGGCACAGGTTCTCTCACTGGAGGTGGTGCCGTTTAAGGGGGGCAGGTCAGCATACCGATCACTCACATAAGCATTTTGGCCAAAGGTGATATCGTGCGACTGCATGTGGAGAAGGACGGCCCACTCCGCGCCTACCACGGCTCTTCCATCAGGCCGACGATTTGCTGAGCCATCTTGATCAGCCCTTCTTGCTGGGTAGTGGCAACAGAGCGGCCAAACTCGGGCACGAGCATCGCCGCCTGTCCAACATCAACGCTCGCGGCTGGCAGTGGCACCGCGCCTGTGGCGAGTACCGCCCCACCGCGGTCTGCCCAGGTGACGAGCACCTGAATATTCATCTCGACTTGACGCGATTGGTCGGTCGGACTTTCCACGACCATGCGCTTGGTATCGGCCACGATTCGGCCGGTCAGTACGCTGTCGGCATCGGGAGTGCCAACCACCTTGAATGGCGTGCGCTTCTCAATTTCCTTGCAGACTGCCTCGGTGAGCCGCTGGCCCATGTCGATGCTCGGCGTTGTGCGGAAACTATCCGACTGAAAAACGGGCACATAGACGGTGCGAACATTGGGGGCGTAGAGCGTGTTATTACCGAAGCGATAGCCCGCACAACCCCCGCACAAGAGCAGAAGAAAAAACCCCAGCCGACAGTGGCGTACACCTCGCGCAGGCATGGCTATCATCTTCTTTCAGCGAATGGGAGCGGCTGCACCAGAGTTGTCTTCCCGGGCGATAACGGCACCAGCTTCGGCCATGGCATCGAGTTCGGCTTCCTTCAATGAATCCGGGTTGAGCACTCGCGTGAGCATTGGGAATGGATCGTCGGAAACATCATCGAGACCGTTGATAATGCCGAGTTTCTGCTGGGCCTGCTGGGCGAGCATTGTCTTGGGATAATCCCGGGCGATGAGGGCGTAGTAAATCCGCGCCGAAGAGTAGTGTTTTCCCTTTGCGTAAAATTCCGCCCTCGACCAGTGACGAGTGGCCTGTTGCGCCGCAATTTCGGCCCGCGTTTTTAGCACGCGTTGCTGATCGTCTGGGCTGAGTTGATCTGGAAACTGTACAATTGTCTGGTCTGCCAAAATTTCCGCCTCGTCCAGCACGCCGCCCTCGTAGCCAGCCCCTTGGTAGGCTCGTAACTTAGCCTGTAAGCCGAGCAGGTGAGCCTGCATGAGAAAACTGCTGTCGGGATACTCATTGCGAAGCAAGCCATAAAAATAATCGGCATCAATCCACTGCCGTTCCACGAAGTGGGCATTGGCCTGCGCCATGATGCTGTCATCGGCTAGCGCTCCCCGAGGGTCATTGAGCCGAACATGATCAAAGGCCTTGATGGCACGGCCACGCGTGTCAAAGAGCGGCCGACTGCGATCGACCAAATTGGGGATGAGCGTCACGTAGCCGTGCTTCTCATCGAGCGCTATCCAGTATTGAGCAATCACGAACTGTCGCTGGGCGATCCGATCGAGATAGCGTGTGTTGGCATATTTCTTCACCAATTCGTCGTAGCAGTCTTCAGCCTTCGGATACTGATCGGTAAAAAACCAGCACTCGGCCAGTTGCCAAAGGGCATCTTCTTCGACGATCGAATCGGGCCAGCGGTCGACAGCCACTTTATACTGAGCGGCAGCCTCGGCATATTGTTTCTCGCGAAAAAGAGCGTCTCCCTCAGAGAGCGTTTTCCGGGCAATCGGCTCATTGGGACCGCGGCCCACCATCTTCTTCCACCGTTTCTGGATGTTGTCGCCCTTGAAGTAATCCCAGCCGGCATCTTCCTCGGTGGGAGTGAATTCAGAGGAAATCACTGATGATTCGGCTGCTGCATCAAGTTCACCGGCGACTTTTTCTTTGCTGATGGCAGCATCGTTTTTGGCCCACGGCCAGGCAGGTGTTTTCAGGGTTGCACAGCCCGTGGCTGTCCATGCGACAGGCAGCACGAATAGGATCGCCCGCGACAGGCGCAGAATGCCACAGGGTGCAGGGTAACCCGAGCAACTGAATCGTGATCTATATCGTGATCTCGATGGGGTGGTCATACGCATAAAAATAAATGGCTGCATCAATGGCCTAGCCCCTCAAATGGGCTCAGGAGCAGTGCTGCTACTTTCAACCGTCTGCCCACTACGTGGGCGAGGTAGGTGCTCATAATGGCTCGCAGCTCCCTAAAGACAGGCTCAACCAAAACGATCGTCTGCCATGCAGTGGCTGAATGGGCCAAAACGCGTAAGCTCGCGAGTGCATCGGCAGACACCGAGACAACTGACCGCTTGCCACGGCGACACTTGGAGCAGAGTGTGCCACCATCGAGCATGGCAAACGCTGTGCGGGGAGTAAGCTCAATACGGGTTTCGCATTCGGCACAGCGCAAAAGAGTTGGCGCATGCCCCACGATGCGCAACACTTCAAGCTCAAATGAGATGATGCGAGCGCGCACTTGCAAAAGAGGCCCATGAAAGGAAGAAAGTTCCAGCAATATTTTTCGAGCGGCATCAAAGAGTTCCGGTTGCGGATCGCCATCGGCAGTCAGTGCATCGAGCAGTTCTGCGAAATACATGCCCGCATGAAATGCCGCCAAACTCGTGCCTATTCGAAACCGGTTTTCAAGCCTGGCTTCGGCCAAGACATCGAGGCTGTCGGAGTGTTTCCGGAAGACGAGTACCTGACAGGTGGAAAGCAGGTCAAGTGCGGCATCAAAGGCACTTTTAGGACGCCACGCCCCCTTTGCCAGAGCCCGCAGCTTGCCACATTCCCTCGTGAAAAGGGTCACCACGGAGCTGGTTTCGCTAAACGGAACCGCACGGATCACAATTGCGGTCGCATTTTCTGCCGCCATGTTCTCACAAACTCTTGAGCCGGCTCACACGCACCAGATCGATGCGGCGTCGCGTGGCTGCCAGCACCTCTAATGTTACGCCGTGCGAATTGATCGTTTCCCCCACCTCAGGAATGCGTCCGCACTGATGAAATATAAAACCACCGAGGGTTTCAAAATTGGATTCATTAGGCAGTTGTATTTCCATCCGCTTATTAAGATCGGCAATCCGCACACGCGCCAGCGCCTCGCAGCTATCACTCGAGAGGATCCGCATGCCATCGGAAAAAGCCTCGTCGTGTTCATCGGCAATCTCACCGACAATTTCCTCAAGCGCATCCTCAATTGTGACAAGTCCTGAAACGCTGCCAAACTCATCGGTGACAATCGCCATGTGGGTGTGGGTGCGTTGAAACTCGCGCAAGAGTTTTTGCACGCTCATCGACTCGGGCACAAAGTACGGAGGCCGCAAGAGCGAACGAATCTCAGGGCCGTGCGTTTCTGCCGAATGCATAGGGGCGTGAACCTGCGCCGCGACCAATTGCGTGAGCAGTTCGCGAGTGTGCAGAATCCCGACAATGTCGTCGGCTGAGCGGTCCCACACCGGCAGCCGAGTATGAGCGCTTTCGGAGGCTAGCCGCAGCGCTTTGTCCCAGGGCGTTGCCGCTGAAAGAGAAATCATTTGAGTGCGCGGTGTCATGATCTGCGAGATCCGCACTTCGTCCAGATTCATGATGCCTTGAATCATGTCGCGAGCGGCTTCCTTGAGTCGACCGTCGCGATGCGCCTCCTCGACCACCAGTCGTAATTCGTCTTGCGGCTCCAAAGCAATCTCGCTGCCACGGCGGCCCAAGGCCCGCCCCAGTGTGGATGCGGTGTTTCCCAGCAACTTTACGACTGGCGACACAAGCCCGACCACTGGTCGCCACAGCCCCCATGTGGCGACCACGATGCGAGGACCGGCAAACTTTGTCACCAGCATTGGCACCACCACCAGCAACAGCCAGACGATACCGATCCAGCCTGTGACTGCCGAAACGGCCAACGCCCGCGAGCTGCCAGTGGCATCGATGAGCCACCTGCTAGCGAGCAGCGTAGCCACAACGGCAGCCCCCACGACAATCGATGCGGCGATGAATGCAATGGTCTCACTCCCAGCCACAATCTCGTCGTAGCGATTGAGAAAGTCGCGTTGGCGGCAGAGATCTTGCAGGTGGTGTCGCTGCGTGCCTCGCACCGCGCGCGCCTGCACCGCGGCCAAGCTTGCCACCAGCAAGAGCAACAGAGCCGATTCGACGCCGATGGTTGCCACAGAGTTCATGAGTTTGTTTTTCGACGCTTGTTGCGTGGGGGGCAAGGCATACCAAGAGTCTGCATCAGCGTCCGCTCACGGGCTCGCATCGCGCGCCGTAGAATGGGAGCCGTGTCATCGTATCCTGTCAGATGCAGAAGGCCATGAATCACGTAGTAGGCCAGCTCTTGCCGGGGAGTCCAACCGTAGTCGCCGCTCGATCGTCGGGCGGTTTCTGTGCTGACAGCAATATCGCCCTGCAGTGGGCCGCCCTTGATTCCGTCAGATAAATCAAATGTGATGACATCAGTCGGCCCCTGGAGTCCAAGCCACTTGGAATGAATGATGGCCATGCGACGGTCATTGACTAACAAGATTCCAACAGTCGCCTGCAAAATTCCCTCGGCGAGTAGCGCTTTGCGCACCAGGCGCTCGAGCCACGCTCCGCCGACTCGCATGATCGTCTGGCGATCGCTGATATCGATTTCAATCGCAGCAACACAACCAGTCGCACTGGCAATCGCCCTCTGTTGGGTGTGGCCTAGAGTGTGGCCTAGAGTGTGGCCTAGAGTGTGGCCTAGAGTGTGGCCTAGAGTGTGGCCTAGAGTGTGGCCTAGAGTGCCTCGACGGTGGGCAGATGACACTACGCCGTCCTCTGATCAGGATATTTTACTCGGCCGTGATAGACAGCCGTCAGACTCTTGACAAGGCTCTGCTCAATTAATTCCAGTTCTTCGAGCGTCAGGCTGCATTCATCAAACTGCCCGTCGAGGAGTCGCTTCATTGCCAGATCGTGCACGAGGCTGGCGATTCGCGAGGGCGTGGGCTCGGTCAACGCACGACTAGCACTTTCGGAGGCATCGGCAAGCATCATCACAGCCGATTCACGGGAACTCGGCTTCGGCCCGGGATAGCGATAATTTTGCTCGTCAACATCGCTGCCATTGGGATCGGCCTGGGATCGCTCTGTGGCACGGCGGTAGAAGTATTCCACGAGAGTTGTCCCGTGGTGCTCAACGATCAAGTCGATGATCGGTTGCGGCAGGTTGTATTGACGGGCAAGCTCGGCTCCCTCCTTAACATGGGCGATGATAATCAGCGTGCTCATGGCGGGCACAAGGGACTCGTGACGATTGGCCTGCTGCCCCTGATTCTCGACAAAGTAGGCCGGCTTGAGCATCTTGCCGATGTCGTGAAAATAAGCCCCCACCCGCACCAATAACCCGCGTGCGCCAATCGCCTCAGCGGCGGCCTCGCCGATGCTCGCCACATTAATCGAGTGGTTGTATGTGCCGGGTGCGCGACGCACCAACTCCTGCAACAAAGGGTGGGCGATGTCGCCCACCTCCAGCAGGCTCAAGTCTGTTAGCACGCCAAACGATCGCTCGATAAAGGGTAGCAATCCCGTCATCAGAAAGCCCGCTAGCAATGTCCAGACGCCAGTGCGACCGGCTTCGTAGAGCATTTGCATATCGAGCGGGCGTTCTTCCAGAAGGTTTGCACCAACTTGGGTGGCCATCGCTACAGCCCCAGCCCAGAGGCCCACATAAATCAGTTTGCTGCGACTGCGGAGCCGACCCATCCAGAAAACCATCGCTGCCGCTGCCGCTGCCAGCGTGACGTAATCAGCCAACCCACGCCCAAGGCCCACAACGACGACAAGCGCCACCTCCGCCGCTAGCAGCAGCGCCAGATCCTCGTCGTAGGCAATTGCCACGGTCATGGCAAAGACCAATAGCGGCACGATCTCAGCCCGCCAGGCCTCTCCTGTGGAAAGCAGGCAGAGCACGATCGTTGCCACCGAAAGCCCCAAGAGCGTGGCGACATGGCCGAGATCTTCCAGCAGATCATGGTGGTGGAGGTGGATGTAAAACCCAGCCAGCGTAATCATCGCGATAAAAAGACCAAACAGCGATGCAGCTCGGGCAACCCGCTGCCCGGAATCCTGCTGCCGCACAAATTCGTCATGTTCACGGCGAATCAGCATTAATTCATCGGCAGTCATCGGCACGCCTGCGATGGCAAGTAGATCGCCGGCAGCGTAACGCACAAATTGTTGCGGCGTTTTTTCAACGGTATCTTTTTTAGCGTTTATCGTCGCATCACGATCGATATCAAGTGAACCTGAAAGCTTCGGATCGATCCAGGCAAACACCTGTCCGGCCAGTGCTCCCTCACCGAGTTCTTCTCGAAGCAGGGCCTTGAGTCGCACCTTCACCTCACCAAGCAGTGCATTTGCAACCTGCACTCGCTTCATCTCGGTCACATTGCCGAGCGGATGAATGTCGATTTCCGTCTGACTGCCTTCGTCAATGCCATGCTGGATCTTTTCCAGCACGCCGACATTTTCAATCTCAATAAAAGCCCGATCGATCGCCTTCTCGAAGTCGAGATGTTTTTCTTTTGTGTCAAGCTTGGCACGAAACCGTTGAAACACCTGCTCCGCATCGGCAATCATCTTTTCTATCGGCGTCTGGACAGGCGGATTCTCCGCAGGCTGTGGGTCGTCTGGTTGAATTGGCTCGACCGCCGGGTTGCTTTCTGCAAGGGGAACAACCGTCTCTTCTGGAGGTTCTGGGGCAACAGGGGCCTCGCGAGGGCTCAATTTATCGGCTGCTGTCGGAACGGGTAATTGCTCGAGAGCCTCAGAGGACTCGGGGGCAAACTCCAGCCATGCAGCACGCGACACACTCGCCAGCGACTCTGCTGCAGTGATCTCAGCGGCCCGATTTTTGAGGGCGTCGCGAAGACGCAGAACAGGCGACTTGTCTTGCGAGTAGACCACTCGCACCTGCGCTGCTGCGCGTTCTTGGGCGGCGCGAGTTCGATCCACATCGGGCTTTTCAAAAGGTACCCGTGCAACGATGCCTCGCGGCACAACCGAGCCCTCACGAAATGGCACTGGTTCGGTCCATCCGCGCAGCAGAATCAAGAGCACAGCCGAAGCGGCCAAACAGAGGGCCAATTGGACGAGCACCTCTGAACGAGAGATTCGATCAACGAGAAGTCCCCAGAATCCGCGCGGAGCATCAACGGAGGAGGTGCGTTTGATACGGCGGCGGTAGGAGGATGGCGCGATGGGCATTATTTTTCGTACGCCTCAACAATTCGTTGCACCAGCGGATGCCTCACGATGTCCTGCCCAGCCAATCGAACGCAGACGCAGCCACGCACCTCCTGCAGTCGATTCATGGCATCGACGAGGCCACTCTGCCGATTGGGAGGCAAGTCAATCTGAGTTGTATCCCCAGAGATCACCATTTTAGATCCAACGCCAAGCCGAGTGAGAAACATTTTCATCTGGGCAACAGTCGTGTTTTGCGCTTCATCGAGAATGACGAAAGCATTGGTCAGCGTGCGGCCGCGCATGTAGGCCAGTGGAACCATTTCAACAACGTCTTGCTCTGTGAGTCGCTTGAGGAGTTCGTAGTCCATCATCTCTCGCATGGCATCGAGCAGCGGCCGCAAGTATGGATTGATCTTGGCCTGAAGATCACCGGGCAGAAAGCCGAGATTTTCACCTGCTTCCACGGCCGGACGCACAAGCATGATCTTACGCACTTGTTCAGCGCGGAGGGCCGAAACAGCCATCGCCACGGCTAGGAAAGTCTTACCGCTGCCGGCTGGACCAGCGCACAGAACGACATCGTTTTCGCGAATCGCTTTGACATAGGCCGCCTGCCCTGCCGATTGCGGCAGCACATGCTTGCCGGGACGCTGCACTTCAATCGGATCGGAGTGCACCAGCGGGCGATCCCCCGTGGCCACTGCGAGTAACTGCGCAACATCGGATGGCTCAACCGAACCATGTTCCAGGGCAATGCGGTCGAGTTGCTCAAAGATCTCTGTGGCCCTGAGCACGGCCAGCTCTTCGCCCTCGATGTGAATCGAGTCATCGCGGGCAGACACGCCGACTCCCAGCGCAGTGCGAATACGTCGGAGGTGTTGGTCTCTCGGCCCAAAGATGGCCAGAAGCCTCTTGGTGTTGACAACTGCGATCGTCGTACGGGGCATCGAAGCCCGTGGCGAATAGAGGCGCCAGCGGTCTTGGAGGGAAAGTGGGTATAAGACAACGTTTACTATACATCCCAAAAGCCTGGCCCATCCATACCCGCCAGAAATACCCCGCTGCTGAGTCCCAGACTATAATCTTGCAAATAGCGCCTAGAGGCTGATTTTCCCGACGAAACGACCCCCTGACGCACGGCAGCGGTTTTCGTGTATTTTTAAGGGTTGTGCTCTTTGATCGACGGGATTAGTTGATCCGCCGATCTGACTCTCCACCGAACCCGATACTCGCGAATTTATTTCTACTAGAGGAGCCTTACCACATGGCCACCGTATCCCGACCGCGCACCACCGAAACATTTATCACCGGGGCCGATGTTGTCATCGAGGCGCTGATCCGCCACGGCGTTGATGTGATTTTTGCCTACCCAGGTGGTGCCAGCATGCCGCTCCATCAGGCGCTCACTCGCTACGAAGACAAACTGCGTACGATTCTGCCGCGACACGAACAGGGAGGTGCCTTTGCCGCTCAGGGCTACGCTCGCACCACTGGCAAGCCGGGCGTTTGCATGGCCACAAGCGGGCCGGGGGCGCTCAATCTTGTCACGGCGATTGCCGACGCGAGGATGGATAGCGTGCCGTTGATTGCTATCACCGGCCAAGTCGGCACAAGCGTGATAGGCACCGATGCTTTTCAAGAGACGCCGATGGTTGAAGTCTGCCGTGCCATCACCAAGCACCACTATTTAGTCACCGATGCCAATGACATTGCCCGCGTTATGAACGAGGCTTTTCACATCGCAACCACCGGTCGCCCAGGTCCCGTGCTCATCGACCTGCCCAAAAATATTCAGGTGACGCAGATCGTCCCAGACTACAACGCTCCGATGAATTTGCCTGGCTACCGTCCTGAGGCACACAAAGCGCATCCCGAACAGATCGCGCAAGTGGCGGCCGCCATCAAGCGATCCAAGCGACCGGTGATCTATGCTGGTGGCGGCGTGATCACAGGGGAAGCTTCTGAAGAACTCCGTGAACTTTCTCGTCGCACGGGTATTCCTGTCACCATGACACTGATGGGGTTGGGGGCGTTTTCTGCCGACAATCCCCTTTGCCTCGACATGCTCGGCATGCACGGCAGCGTGTATGCCAACTACGCTGTCGACCAAGCCGATTTGCTCTTAGCCCTGGGCGTCCGCTTTGACGATCGCGTGACTGGCAAAGTGGCAGAATTTGCCCAGCACGGCTTCATCGTGCACATCGATATTGATCCATCGGAAATCAATAAAAACAAACTGGTTCACATTCCAATCGTGGCCGATGTCAAAGATGCGATAGCGCAACTCAACAAGATCGTTGAGGCCCCGACCGCCAGTCTCAGCGACTGGCACGAGCAAATCGCCGCCTGGAAAACAGAAGATCCGTTTGCCTTTGACACTCAATACAAGGGCATCTTGGCGCAAGAAGCAATCGCTGAACTGTCACGAATCACGGCAGACCGCGACACCATTATCTCCGTTGGCGTAGGCCAGCATCAGATGTGGGCGGCACAATTTTACAAGTTTCGTCGGCCGCGCACCTGGCTCTCGTCAAGCGGTTTGGGAACGATGGGCTTCGGCTTACCCGCGGCCATGGGCGCAAAAGTTGCTCACCCAGAGTCGCTCGTCGTCGACATCGATGGTGACGGCAGCATTCTGATGAATATCCAAGAACTCGCCACTTGCAACTGCGAAAATATTCCTGTCAAAGTCCTGCTGCTCAACAACCAGCATCTGGGCATGGTCGTGCAGTGGGAGGATCGATTTTTTAAGGGAAACCGTGCCCACACGTACCTAGGGCCCGTCAACCATCCGGAGGCAAGCGGTCAGGGCGACGGCATTTCTCCAGGCAGTCGCTATCCTGATTTTGTAGCCATCGCAGAGGGCTTTGGCTGGCAGGCAGAAACAGTCTCGGAAAAGAAAGATCTGGAGTCGGCTCTGCGACGCATGATCGACGCGCCCGGCCCAGCACTGCTGGATGTGCAGGTGCCTTACCAGTCGCATGTGCTGCCGATGATCCCCTCCGGTGGAACCGTCAAGGATCTGATCAAACAGTAGAAGCAAGCAGTCAGAAGCCGCAATCGCACAAGATCTGAACTTGTTATGTTGAATCTTTACGGACCAAACGGATTGTTTGGTGTGGCTCTTGGCTTGGCAGGCTGCGGATCTGCTGGCTGTACATTTGAATTTGGAATCACCGCCGCATCACCTGGGCCTGGATCGGCTGGTGCTTCTAGCGCGGCGAGTGAATCCAACAGGGATTGAGTCTTGGGGCTGGCATCGAGCGAAAGGCCGCTTTCCCGCAGGGTTTTTGCGAGTTGCTGGGCAGCATCGCTCGGCTCACCCATCAGCAGCGACAGCCCGCTCTTGCTCTTGCCGTCATCAGAGAGCACTGCGTCGGCAAGGCATACCAATCGCCACGCAGCCCGGCGGCATATTTGTTCAGGAATTTTCTCCTCCATGGAGGCTCCATGGATCGGCTGTCTCAGATCACCGACGGCGATAAAAGCACGGTATTCCTGTTCAAATTGCTGGATGTCAGCCATTTTTTTATCTTGTTCCAGCGACTCAATGGCCAGCGCCCGAATGGAATCGATTGTTTTGGCTCCATCCACACCCGAACTCTTTTTTGCTGTGGCCGCCAGCACGGCGGCCAGACGAATCCGCGTGTCAAGCGATCGCTTTGGATCGTTGAGAATTTTTCCAATCGCGCGGGCCACATCCTTGGAAGAGGAGGTGCGGGAAAGTATGGGGAGCAGTCCCGCTGCTCGCGACGCAATCCAGTCGGCTTCAATAGCGGCACTTTCCATACCGGCAGGTTCCGCAAGAATTTTGAGGATGGCAGGAACAACTGTTTGAGCCAGCGAGTCCACTGCTGCGTCATCGGCTTTTACCATGGCATCGACATGGCGAGAGAGTCCTACGACGGCTGCAATCCGGTTTGCCATTGGCATTTTTGGATCACTGGCATCTGTTGCCAACTGAGGAACCGCTGGTAACCAAGGCTTTCCGTCCTTCGACTTCAACTCGCCTATCAGGAGCATTGCGTTTACCTGCACAACAGGCTCCACATCATTATCCCGGGCGAGTTCCGCCATAAAGTCCAGCACCAGCTGACTGACCCCGTCGTGCGTCTTCTGTTCGGCAATGTTGTTGAGCAAGATCTCCCGCATGCGCCGCCTGGTCCGTTCAATCGTTGGCCGATTGGAATCCAAAGCGAGTTGTGGCAAAGCGGTCTCTTTAAGAAACTTTTTAGATTGTTCGTCCAAGGACTCGCCGTCACTCATGCGTGTTCGAAAGGCTTGCGACTCCTTCGACTGCTCCACCTGCAACCACGTTGTGTAGGCCGCAGGTTCACCCTCTGCAAGGAGCGATCCGTTGCCCCCCACGGCCAGAAGAACAGTTGCCAAAAAAAAGAGGCTCAAAAAGCCTAGTGTTTTCAGAGGACTGGCGAGGGATATTTTCTGGACCATTATTTTTGCTCGCGTGGATTCGGATCGAGTGGATTATTATTGGGGAGTACGCCCGGTTGAATCGGGCGATCGATACCGCGACCATCCTCAAGCAAAGGCGGCAGCGTACCGATGGAGCGTTCGATGCGAACCTGAGACTCAGCAGATGATGCAAGTTCAAATGTGCCGTCCTTTCGCAGATAAAGCATCTCGAATGGCTCCGGCGGAGCAAGGGGTTTTTTATGAGCCCGTACGTCGCCGCGATCCTCTTGGCGATCCTCTTGGCGGCCCCTGGCGTCCACGAGCACTCTGTCGGTGATGACCTCGGCACGGGCACGCACCCGCGCATCTCCTGGCTTGTTTAAATTTTTATCGAAATTTGCCAAGCCTCCGATCTCGGTAATCAGGCTGCTCAGAAAAAAGCCGCTTGAAGCTTTATTTTCTGCTACGACAAGCACCTCTAACATGCCGGGTTTGAGTCGCTTTGTCTCAGATTTTCTTAACTTCTGCGACAGAAGAGCAGTTGTGCCTGAAAGAGTCACTGCGGGCGTTGGCTCACTGACGGTTGACGCAAGTTTCAGATCTGTAGCCAGAGCGGCATTGTCCAAATATTGTTCCGGCAGCTTGGAATTCGGATTCCAGAGCGAGAGACGCACGCGATAGCGGTAGGACTTACCCACTTCAACATTGGTGTCGACGAATCGAAAGAGTCGGTACTCCAGCGGCACTACAGGTCGTCCAGCAGTGTCCAGGGGGCCTTTGGGTTCCCCGTGCACAGGACCAACCGGCCCCTTGGGATCGCTTTCTGGCGTGATGGGATCGAAGTTTGGGGCATCGGTCGCCGGCATGGTGGCCTCGTTTTCTTCAGTGTCTTTTGTCGCAGCAGCCTTCTTGCGACGGACAATTTCCGCCCTGATTTTTTCCACAAACCAGGGGTGAATTCCTTCTGTCCCCCACGATTCTGTCGCCGCATTTTTTGGCAGGGGCGCACAGTAACCCACGGGAGACACTCCCGGGGCTTGTTCGACGGCGAGCAGAAATTGCGCTGGAAGCGATTCAATTTGAGGACCTTCCCATTTGTCACGAAAGTCCTTGGCAACGGCCCTGAGATCAATTTTCTCCCATGTCTCACGAGCCCCGGGCGAAACAACGGACTTTTCAACGAGGTAGTCGCTCCATAGCGGTGCATCTCGCTTGGGATCACGATGGCTGGCTGACGCGTAGCGCGTTTGATATTCCCCAATCTGCTTTGCGATCGGAATAAGTCCCGTAACGATGACATACGGAACGATCTTGCTTCGAACCATCTCCTCTGGCTCGGCCATTGGTTCGCCACCAAACATCGGTCCATCGGCCTTTGGCTTGCCGCGCGGCAGACGATTGCCAGGGCCTTTAGGATCGAGTTCGATATCGCGTTGAGCCTCTTTTTTTCCAGGCACTTGTCCTAGGATTGGCTTGGTCTTGAGGGTCAAGGTAGCTATGCCTGCAACTGCAGAGAGGTTCTCGATTGGAAATACATTCGGCTTGGTACGCTTTGACAGTTCCTCAAAAAGCGGCTGATTGAGCACCGTACATTCCGGACAATCTTTTTTCGGGCTTTGTTCGATCCACACTGCAACGGCCTTTGCCAGCACACCCTTTTGAGCAATCAGCTCTTTGGGTGCCTTCTTGTCCTTTGCGATATTCGCATCTGCCCTCGTAGCCTTTTCTAAAATTGCCTTGGGGCTCTGATCCTTGCGCGGGGTTTCATTTTGAATTGCACGAACGCCACCCCAAAGCAGGCCGCAAGCAGATGCAGCTACAATTGCCACAACAAATTTTTCGCCGTGACTCACAAAAAACTTGAGAACAGCTTCCTTGTCAAAGCTGATGCTTGAACGCTTCATACAAAATCCTCCTGGCTCACCCAACAAAAGGCTCTGCCTTGGGTCGTTTGGGGCCATCTTTTTAGATGCGGCTGGGGATTGTGACTGGCGGCATCGGTCGGAACCGGTGCTGGAACTGGCTCCGCGGCATCGGTCGGAACCGATGCTGGAACTGGCTCCGCGACATCGGTCGGAACCGATGCTGGAACTGGCTCCGCGACATCGGTCGGAACCGATGCTGGAACTGGCTCCGCGACATCGGTCGGAACCGATGCTGGAACTGGCTCCGCGACATCGGTCGGAACCGGGGTGGCTGGCTTCGGGCTGGGCTGTGATCGACGCGGTTGCGCTAGAGGGCTGGCAGGGGCTTCCGCTGCTCCTTCGACAACCGTCTCTTCTTTTGGCAATCCAATGAGCGTTGCATTGGGGAGGGTCGCCAAGCAAACCGTGCCTCGTAATTCCACCTGCATGTCATTCGGCCGGACGGCAACACCGTCTGTTCCCGTTTGTTCAGTACCGCCACGGCTGACTGTTCCCAGCGCCGAATCAACGTTGATTCGCACCTGCCGCACATCGATTGGCACAATCGCTGTAGCCAAATGAATGAGGAAAGTATCCAAAGAACGCTGATCGATGACGGCGCGAATCACAAATGGCATCAAGTGGACGGCTTGCAATTCGTTTGACGCTGAAAGCTCGTTGGCCGAAAGCGGTTTACCGTCGAGATCGACATAGATCCAGTTGCGGAGTGGGTCCTTGACTTCTCCATCAGATCCTCTGGCTTTGGGAGCATCTTCTGAACCACTCCCAAATCTTGGATTCGGCGGCCTGCTGATGGGCTCGGTGGTGACAGCATTGGATGCTAGATTGCTTGAATCCTCCGACTGCACAACTCGCTGCTGTGAAACCGGCGTGAGAATCCTGCTGCGACCATTTCCGCCCGGATTATCCTCGGCGGCGGGGTAACTCACAGCCAGTTGTTCAATGCGCGTTATCGGGGCATTGTAAGCACCGGCCGCACTTTTGTTTGTTTCCGCGATCAGTTTGCAGAGCAGTTGGTACACCCAGAGCTCTTCTTGAGCCAACAGAGCCTTCGCCGTGGAAGGCTTTTTATCCCACTGAAACGATGCGAGGAGCCGCATCTGATCGTCTGGACTCCACACGATCAGATGCGCGGGCGTGCGGGCGCGAACCGCGCCGACCCTGGCCTCAGGGTCATCTTTGAACATTGCATTGGCAGACCCCATGATTTCGGGGAGTTTCTGCACAATGCCTAGAACGCCATTGTGGTATCGGTCCAACATCGCTGGAGGCAGTTGGCCATCGGGCTTGAGTGCTTCGGCTTTAGTGACGAAGTCGTTTCCCAGCGATTCGGGCCACTTTCGCAGCGGCTTCTGGCTCTCCCAGAATCGTGTCCATTCGGCAAAAGTTTCCCGCTTTAGAGCATCGCTTGCGGCAGTGATTTCTGTTGACCATTCCTCATTGGGATGGGCTTGGATGTCGCTGACTCGTTTGATCACTGACAAGTGAGAGTCGATCTTGCTCCGGGCACTCGCCATCCCTGCCGAGAGATGGCCGTTAGCAATGAAAAGGAGCGGCAGCACAATCAGCGGTAACGCCAGCGAAAGCAGCCAAAAGTGATGCTTTTTAAGCATCGCCACATAGATGCGCAGATGGTCAGGGATTTCAATTTTGGGCATGGGTAAAATACGGACGTTTTTATTCGCCCCCTGCAGGAGGTGAAGGCTGCGGTAGCTTCACGGCACCGGGAACCGTTGGTTGCCAAGAGAATTGCAAGACAAAATTATACCGCTTGAGCTTGATGTCTTGGGGTGCTTCAGGTGCGGCAGCCTGATTCGCTGGCTCAGCCGCCGGATTGCTCGTTGGCAACACCGGCCGCAGCCTGCGAACTGAAATAATTTCTATCTGTGACGAGTAGACAATGACGGGCCACCCAATGCCCAAGTCGGCCACGCTCACTTTCTCTCCGGCGTTTGGTCCCGCTGAAACAAAAACCTCGTCTCCTTCACCCCGCAAGCTTTGCACAAGTGTTGAACGGACGAATTGCGCGGTTTCATTCGGCTTGTGCTCGTCTTCGTTGTGAAAGTGATGCCCCGTGAGTTCGATGACCCAGCCTGGTCCCCGCGGGCCAATCGTCTTGATGGGAACGCTTGAAACACCGTTTTCGCCATCAGGACGCCCAACAGCCGAACCGTTGTCGCCTAAAACATCGGAAGCAGGGGCTTCGGGATTGCTTTCCACCCAAGATTGCTCAACACCGGCAAACCACCGGGAAAGCTCCGGAAAATACTGGCAATCCATTCGATCGATATAGAGGGCCTCACGACCGTTGGGGTCTTCCAGTTGCTTGCCCGGTTTATTGCGCGGCAAAAGTGTTTCTATTGCGCGCAGCATGTCGATCATCTGAAACCTTCGCTCTCTCACTCGCAGCAGCGAGTGCTGTTGCAATAAGGCTTCGGCCTGTTTCTTTCGCACATCCTCAACAGCGCCGATGACTGATTGGGAACGGGTCTTCACCCCATCAGACTTTGTAAACGCCTCTGCATAGAGCTGCGGTGAAAAGGTTGTCCAGGCAAAGAAAGTGGCGGCAAAACTCACGACTGCCGCAAGCAGCAACCCCGTCATGGCTCCCAAAGCCCACGGTTTCTTCGCTTCAATCAACCGCTCCTGCACAATCTCAGGCGGCAGCAGATTCGTTCGCATGGTTGCTTTGCCGGCCGCCTGTAGAGCGAGGCCGTAAGCGGTGCCAAAAGCGAGGTGATTGTCTCGAAATGCAGACGTTGACAGAGCGGCGGATCCCTCCAGGCCGCGAAATGATTCCAGTCGCTGGACGTCGAGTTGCAATTGCTTTCCCACAAAGTCGGCGAGGCCACGCAGTTTTGTGGCATTGCCCAGCAGCAGCACTTTGCCGATCTTGGCCGTACGATCGGCTCCCGTGAAGTAGTTGAGCGATCGCTGGAGTTCTGCAGCAAATTCGTTGAAGACTGGCCGCATGACCTTAAAAACCGTCTTCGGGTCTTCGGATCGAACGGCATTGCGTTTGAGATGCTCGGCCTTAGCGAAGGTCATCTGCATGCCCTTCACAATCGCCTTGGTAAAATTGCCGCCCCCAATCGGCATGCTGCGCTGCCAAATCTTTAATCCGTTGGTGATAACCAAATCTGTTGAATCAACTCCAGTCGCCACGAGCACAACTGACGCAGGCGGATTGTCTGGATCGATCGTGGTCGGATCGGGGAGTTCGTCAAACATCACCATATTGGCCAAAGCGATCGACGAGAGTTGCAGCACATCGACCTCGATATCGGCTTTGATCAGCGGCTCTAAGGCTTTGAATACCTGCTCTCGCTTCATGGCAAAAAGCGCCACATCTGCCTCGAGCACAAACCCTGATTCCTCAAATCCTCCGGCCAATCGCTGCCAATCCCAAAATACCTGTTCCAAAGGAAATGGGATCTGCTGACGGGCCTCGTATTTAACAATTTGTGGAATCTTTTTTGCCTCAATCGGCGGCAGCTTAATAAACTTGGAGAGCCCCGACTGACCGAACGCCGACACAGCCACTTTGTCTCCCTTGAGATTATGGCGGCTTGTAAATTGCTCCAGTGCTGTGCGCACCAGTTCCACAGGATCTGCGTCCGGCTGCGAGAGAATCATCGGGTACTCAATCGCCTCAACCGCCTCAACGGTCAGCTTGCGCGGATCGGCAGACAGCCGGCAACGCATCGCTTTAAGCGAGCATTTGCCGATGTCTATGCCCCAGACGTAGGGACTGCGAGCCATCGGTTTTTTCCTGCGGGATTGTCGGGGGGACGCGACTTGACACTGCGACCCACACTACACTTTACGAGTGCATGGCGAGGAGTGTCAAACGCTTGTCGTGGCGTCGGTACTGGCGTCAAGGCAGGCACCGCCACCGAACCCGTTGGCAGGCTCAATTCCGCTCGTTACCCTTTAAGGCTTCCGAACGCCAGGATTCGCCAACCCCACCTCCGTGCACCCCAGTGCCGTCCGGCGGGCAATAAAAAACGCCGCGTTCCAACTACACTCTTGCCATGGAATCCAAACCCCTCGAACGCCTGACCGTTTTTCTGCCCTGTCACACGCTGGACGATTTTCCCACATGGCTCGATGATGCCCAAGCGGATGATCTTTTGGCCGCATGGACGGCTGCTTGGCATCCGGCTTTGATTGCAAACCTCGGACGCCTACCGGCTTGGGCCAGCGTCGATCTGCCGCTGAGCGATGGCGTGGCAATCCTCGGCATTGTGCCAGCGACCTGCGAAGACAGGTTTGCCAGTGCGTTCGATGCAACCTGCCAGAGCGGATCGCACTTTGTCCGACAGTTGAAGGACCGGCCGGGAATCGTGAAAGCGGCGCGACAATTGCTGGCCATAGGGAATGCAGCCTCGGAAGAGGTTGTGGCGACGAACCCCTTCCGTGAAATTCCATTGACCGCAGATTTTCACGCCCTCGGTTTGGCATGGCTGCTGGCCGAACTGCTCGCGCGTCGGATGCGTTCGACCACTCGCCTTGAGTCGACGGAGTTTGCTCAGAGCGTTGTGGCAGCAGCCCGCGCTGCAGTGTCGGGTGAGGATGGCGTTGCCCGGGAGCACCTTCAAGAGGCATTCGGGTACTTGGCCGCATCGCGGTCGCACTCCTATCCGGTCGATGTCTGGCTCGTGGACCTGGTGCTGCTTGCCGAGTCGACCAGCGACCGGCCACTGGCTGAAGAACTCAACTCGCCGGTGCCAGCAGCACTGGTGGCAACGGGCCATGTGATTGAAACGCTGGCCCAAAAATATCCGGCCCTGCTCCAACAGATCCGCAACCGCTGTGCTGCCGGAACCCTCACTCCGGCAGGTGGCCGTTACGATTCCAAACCACTCGATGCCGCCACGCCCGAGGAAATTCTGATTTCCTTTGCCCGCGGTCATCAGGCCTGGCGCGAGCATGTCGGCATCGTGCCCACAACCTACGCCCAGTGTGCTGGTGGTTCGTCGGCAATTCTTCCACAGGTGCTCAAAAGCCTGGGGTATGACGGTGCCATCTGGAATCTTTTTGATGGCACGCCACTACCTGACCCAGGCACCAGCCGGATTCGATGGGAGGGCAGCGGTGGCGCTAGCATTGACTGCGTGGCTCGACCGCCACTCGATGCCCGTTCTGCCCAGATGGTGTTGTCGCTGGCTGAAAAAATTGGCGACGCGATGGACCATGACCACACCGCAGTCATTCAGTTTGCCCACTATCCTGGCACCGCCAGCCGGTGGTTTGAAGACCTTCGCCGAATCGGTGCGTGGAGCACGATTATTGGCACGTTTGTCACGCCCGACGAACTCTTCCGCCGCACTGCCGGAGCCGGGGTGGTGGCCGCCTTTGAGCCCGACACATTTCCTGTCACGCTGCCGGCGATTGTGCCAGCCAGCGGGACGACTGGAGCGGCCGACGTCGATCCGTTGGGCGAGCGGATCGAGGCGGAGTCGGCTGAGGCAAAGCGACTCGCAATCGCGCAGCAGACGCTGGCCATTTTTCTGCCAAAACCCTCGCTGCAAGCCACACCAGCGGGCGGTCGCAAGGGCCAACTCCAGTCGCCGCCTCGGGCAGGCCTCTGGCAGACCATTCGGGGTGGCTTTTTTGGCACGGGCTCATCGACCACGAGCAACTCTCTTTTGGAAAGCGATCAAATTCGCGTGCAGGTGCAAAACGAAACCGGAGGCGTGCTCTCCGTGCGACGCCCCTGCGACCGTGGCAACCAGCTTTCGCAGCGGCTGGCTCTGCGCACGACGCGGCCCGCTCCGTCGCCTGGCAAGCCCTGGGAAACGGCTGAAGAACGGGCCGAGTATTCGCAGATGGTGGCAGACACAGTGCAGCGAATTCCACCAACTGCCGACCGGGGTGAAAGCATCGAAAGCCAGGGGCGTCTGCTCAATGCTCAAGGCCGCGAGGTCGGCACCTTTGCGCAGCGGATCGCGATTGCCGAGGGCCTGCCGCTGGTGCTCCTGAGCGTTGAGGTGACAGCACAACAGCCGATGAGCGGGCCTCTCTTTGAGGAGCATCTGGCCTGCCGTTTTGCTTGGAATGAAAACAGCGACATCGAGCTTTGCCGCAGTCTGCACTCCCAGTCAATTGTCACCGAGCGAACCCGGTTTACTGCGCCGCATTTTATTGAGCTGAAGAAAAATGAGGGCGGCCGCGAACGCCCCGCTCTAGCGACAAACGCCGATCGCATCGCCATTTTTACATACGGCCTGCCCTGGCATCTGCATTCGGCTCCCCACATGCTTGACTCTGTGTTACTGGCAGGGGGGTGTCGCCAGGCCTCGCGGCGGCTGGCCATTGGCTTAGGAATTGAGCAGCCGTGGACGCTGGCCCTTGCACTGATCGCTGATACCCTGCCGACGCAAAACGTTACGACCGCGCCGAACGTGCGGATCACCGTCGACGAGCCGATCTTTGAAAGCGGCGGCAGCGGCCGCATGATCGGGGCCAGAGTTGGCCTGCTTGAATGCGCTGGCGAGTCGGGGGAAGTGCGGATTGAGTGGGGTGTTGGCATCGAATCGGCACGGATCCAGCGCAGGCTGGGCCGACCGGCAGATGGCGACGCCATTGCCATCGATGGCTGCACAACAACGCTCCGCCTCAAGCGGTATGAGTGGCTTCATTTAGAACTGGGATTTCGTCAATGATCATTACGCTCGACGGCCCCGCCGGGGCAGGCAAGAGTTCTGCGGCACGGTCACTGGCATCGCGACTGGGTTGGTGCTACATCGACACCGGCGCTATGTATCGATCGCTGGCGCTGATCGCTCTGGAACGCAATATTTCACTCGAAGACTCTTTGCAACTGGCCCAACTGGCCGAGGTATTGCAGATTGTATTTCTGGATGGCCGAGTGCTGGTGGAGGGTCGCGATGTGTCGGCTGAGATTCGCACCGATCGAATTACAGCGGCCACGCGGCCGGTGGCCGATGCACCTTTAGTGCGCGAAGCGATGAAAAGCGTGCAGCGCAAAATGGCCGAGGGGAGTGATGTCGTCACCGAGGGTCGAGACCAGGGATCGGTTGTTTTTCCAGACGCCGATTTAAAAGTGTTTTTGACCGCTTCGGCGACGGAGCGAGCCAGGCGACGGCATCTGGAAGAAGTTTCACGGGGCACTCAAGCCACACTGGCTGCGGTGCTTGAGTCGCAATCGCGCCGCGACGAAGCCGATCAAACCCGGCCTGTAGGAGCCTTGAGGCCAGCCGACAATGCCTTTATTTTTCAGACCGACGAGCTGTCTCCAGAGGAGGTCGTGGACCGACTCGTGGGAATGATCGAATCTCTGATTCACGATCACAACGAGTCGTAGGACCAGAGATGACTGCCGCAAGAGTTGCTGCCAAAATAGAATGCGATTCGTCCAATGGCAAGCAGCCCAAACGCGGCACGCCTGACAAAGGGCACAGCTTCTTTGGGGGCTGGCTCTACGCGACGCTATGGGTGGTCTGTCGAACTCTGGGGATTACTCTGTTTGGATTTCGCGTGCGATTTGCCCAGCCACTCCCGCAGCAAGGCGGGTTGCTCGTGATCTCCAGCCATCAAAGCCACCTTGATCCACTGCTCTTAGGACTGGCATCCGATCGCAGGCTTTCCAGCCTTGCCCGCAGTTCGCTCTATCGATTCAAGCCATTTGGCGTCGTGATCACGGCGCTCGATGCGATCCCAATCGACCGCGAGGCATCTCCTCTGGTTGCGATGAAAAGAGTGATTCGTCGGCTGGAGACTGGAGCAGCAGTGCTCATTTTTCCCGAGGGTACACGCACGGCAAGTGGGCAGCTTGGGGAACTCAAAAATGGATTTTCGCTGCTGGCCAAACGGGCTGGCGTGCCGATCGTGCCGGTGGCCATTGTGGGGGCTTATGAATGCTGGCCGCGCTGGCGATGGCTGCCCCGTCCGGGCCGGATTCGCCTGGAGTTTGGCCCACTTCTTTCGGCAGCCGATGTTGCCCGCATGAGCGATCGTGAAATTGTCGAGGAGTGCCAAATGCGATTGAAACAGCTCGACGCCACCGCGAGAATGGTCGTTCAAGCCGGTCGCAGTCAGAAGGCACGGATCCCGAATCGGCACTAACCGATTTAAATCCGCACCTTGACGACAGCTTTTTTGATCTGGCTGGGGCTGCTAGCGAGGCAACCGGGCTTATGGCCGTCGTGCGGATGGAAGATGGCAAAGCTGCCTGGAACGAGCACCAGCGGCGTCATCTCGAGAGGGTCGGCATAGAACATGATGTCTTTGCAGTCGTCGTAGCCGGTTACAACTTTGAGCTGATGGATCGGTGCATAATAGATCACCTCTGTGCCGCTAGCGATGTACTGAATGTCAGCATAGATGCGGTGGGATTCTAAGTTCTTCTGAATGGCTGGCACGGTCTGGTAGCTCTGCACCAGAATAAAAAGATCATCGCCTTGGATGTCGTAGCGACCATCGGCTGTCTGGGGGGAAAAGTCTGCTAGCCACTTGAGACCGGCAGCGAATCGCGGCCCAAGGGAATGGGCACAGTGAGCGTGAATGAGAGTGTCGAGGATCATGTGTGAAAAAGCTGGGGCACTGTCAAGGCGGCAACAGACTGCCGATGCAATCGGATGCGGGAAGAGTGACTTGCGATTGAGCCTAGGGGGCTGGTCGCACACGCTTGAATGGGTCGATCGTGCCGCCGCCTGGTCCAGGGGGTGGGGTGTTGGGGGACTGCCCAAATGGTAATTTCGGCCACTCCAGATTCATGCCCGGCCACACTGCTGAAGGTGAAGCCGTTGTTGTTTGGGGCAGAGGTTGTGGAACAGCGACATTCGCCGGTGTTGGTGATGCAGTTGGCCCCACTGCCACCGGAGGCAGCGGGAGAGGAGCGAGCAGTTCGCTGGGCTGTGGAAATGGCTGCGAGGAGAGCGGGGGTCTTGTTACCGCAGACACAGGTGGTGTGGTGGAAACGATCGTGGCCCCTGCGGTGCCAGCAGTGCGCTCAAGCACTCGGACGGAGACATCGTCGATGCGGGCCTCTCCCATGCCCGTCAGGGCAAAGGTCACCACCAGTGGTTCATGTGCAGCATCAGCAGGCACGATTCTGTAAAGCACGAGCTTGCGCCAGTTGCGAGTCACGCCAACCCGTTCGGCGAGTGCAGGTCCGCCGAGAGAGTCAAAGACAAGCAACCCGTCGACGCTTCCTTTGATAGGCTTTGGCACCCAGACTTGGGCTTGTATTTCCAAAAGTTTTCCCGCTGGAACCGATATCGGCGGAGTGGTAATCCAGACGAGTGGAGTTTCGACGACAACCGGCGACTCTGCGGGATTGATTGGCTTGGACTGGATGCGCAGACTGCCATTGCCGCTGGCTGGTTGTGTGCGAGAAATCTCGACGGCGGTTCGGATGGCTGGGTCATGCAGGGCGAAGTGATGCCAGCCGTTGCCAGCCAAGTCTTCAATCTGCTCCATGCCGCCGCCAGTCAGCAATTCACTGCCTGGACTGGTGTTGGCCAAGGCCTCGACAAAACGCCAGTGGTCGGCCAGCGACGCATCTGACGATGAGAGTGGACTGGCAACCATGGATCCGGTGGCCAGCACGCCGCGTTCCCACGCCAGCCTTTCCAGTTGGCCGCCGATGGCACTGGCCCGCAGGAACTTTGCGATCGCAGCCCCCGGCTCGCTTGAAGCCAGCGATTCGCCAACCAAAGCGATTTGTTGAGCTTCGCTGAGCATCGCGGTAGCAGGGAGATTGCCAAATGCTGCTGGAGGCAGTCGGGCTAGGAGTTCGGCCCCATCGGCCAGCGCGATGCCGGCCTGAGTGCGCGCTGAAATCAATGCCAGTGGAGCCAATTCGCGGACGCGTTCTTGCACATGGGCCGTCACAGCCGGTTCGCCACTCAAGAGCACAAGCGTCGAAGAGCAAAACGAATCGAGCACGATCGATACGCCACCGGTAACGCGTTTTTGTTTAAGTGGACGCAAGCCGCCAGGCGATACCTCCCAGGCTTGATGAGCCTCTGGCACACCAGGCACAAGCAGCGAGAGCGGCGTGGAGTCTTTAGGAATATCGCCTTGGTAGTGGCGGGCTACGACTTGGGCTCCTTGTACACAGCGAAAGACGAGCACCATGCGGGCCCTCGCCGCCTCCAGCACAACTGCTTGTATTTCGGGGTCGCTTGACTGCGCCGCGGCGGCAAAGCGACCTGCGGCGCCCCACGGCTCGAGCAGCTTGAGTTTGAGATTCATGGCTTGCGAAGCAGCTGCCCGGGCCCGCGATTCGTGGTCATCGCCATCGATACGCCGCGACGAGCTAAAGAGGATGCCGCGAGTGCCGGCCGCCACTGCGGCTAGCGATGCCAGCGACAGACTCTCTGGATCAACAGCAAGTCCCCGGCCTCCAACGCCAGAAAGAGCAGCGGCCTGCCCGGCAGTCCGGGGATCGATTTCGGTCGAGAGGGTTGCCAAAAGAGGCGTGCCGGGGCGCGCAAGACGCGGCCGTTCACGCAGCCATGTGAGGTAGTCAATGAGTTCGAGGCTCGTGCCCAGCACGGTGCGACGGGCCACAAGCAGATCGACATGCCGTGAGATTGAACGCAGGCCAGAGTCTGCTGCTGCAATCAGCGGGCGACCTCCACGCTGGTCGCAGGCACGCACGCGCCGGGCCCGTTCGGCCAGCGATTCAACGTCACCCTCGGCAAGTCCACTGCCCATGTCCCAGAGCAGCACGCGATCCCAATGGGCAGAAAAAACAGGCAGCGATTCAGGATCCCGGATGTCGACCTCGGGCAGCGTGGGCGGCGGGCAGATCACCCATATTCCAGCACGCTGGGCCTCGTCAAGAAGGTTGCTTGGAGCTGGTTCTGTCAGACGCACGCAGTTGAATCCAAGCGTGGCAATTGTTTCGAGTTTCTCTCCATTGTAGTCGAGCGCGCGTGGAAAAAATGGCAGGCCTGCAACTTCCAGCACTCCGCGAGAGAGTCCGCTTGGGGGTTGGGGAGGCGAAGGAGCCGTGTTGACAGTCGCCATGATTGGCGGAGCAGGTGAAACAGCGTCAGTCATCAAGGCTGGCCCAACGAGGGCCGCGGGAATGACGCCCCGTACGAGCATGTCATCGATGGCGATGTCGTAGCGGCCAGGTCCAGAATAAAGATCGACAACTAGGTGAGTCACTCGAGCACCGCTACTATTCCCTCTGGATCCGTGCTGGGCATGAAGTGCTGGTAGCTGCTGCTCGAGACCTCTGGCTATGTCACTCACCTCGAGCAACTCCCAGCGATCGGCGGTTTTTGAGGTCGTTCCGGGTACGAGCACTTCGACGGGCAACCCTGTTTTGGGAGAGATAAACTCTGGCAGCAAGACGCGAACCGCTAAACGAATATCAGGGCGATTGGCCCGCACCCAGAGCGATGCCTGCCATTCATCGATGACACTGGCCGGTCCGATCGGTGTTTGTGCTCGCAGCGCCAGGCCTGTGGAAGAGTCCAGCACGATCCGTTCGCATGAATCACCGCCATGCGGCATCTCTCGACTGCGGCCGTGACTCACCATCCGCTGGCCCACATCGGATTCGGCGATCGTCCATGTCGAATCTGGCCCCTCAAAAGTCTCGACGATTTCAGTAGCTTCCAGTCGATTGGCCAGCCAACCCCAGACTGCCAGACAAGAGAGCGTGGCCAAGCCGAAAGGCAAGAACCGCTGCGGGGAGAGAACGCTGGGAATAAAAAAATGCGATGGCATAGAAATCAAAACCAGAGGACGGTACGCAAGACGGGCTTTTACCAGCACTTGCGTCGTCGGCTCCAGACCACCATTTCCGGGGATTTACAGCCGAAATCGCCTGCAGTCCCCAATCCCGGCTGAGCCTAGGCTCAGGCAAAGGCCCCGTATGGCATCGCGAACCACCCAGTCTGCCTAGGGTTTGTACGTGCTGGGCGGGTTAGCCCAGCCAGTGGGGCTTGCAGTTCCCGGCCAATCGGCAAACACTGGATTTTTTCGGCGACGTGAAGGTTTTTCGTATCATCTTCACTGGCACTTTCAGGCACTTTGTGTTTTCGCTTCGTGATCGCTCGCTATGAAACCGACCACTGCTGACGAACTGGCCCATACCGTTACCGAATTGGATCTCGTTTCCAGCGAATCGCTGCAAGAAATCTGGTCCGAGGTGGGGGGCCATCATGTGGCTCTCGAGCAGTGCGCTCAAGCACTTGTGCGACGCGAATTGCTGACGGCTTATCAGTTAGACCGCTTGCTGCGAGGCGAACGCACCGGCTTCTTCTATGGCCGCGCAAAAGTTCTTTATCAGACTGGCGCTGGATCTTTTGCCCGTGTGTTTCGCGCGATCAATATTGACACTCGCAGCATTGTGGCCGTCAAGGTTTTGCGCAACCGCTTCAGTGCAGATTCTGAAAAGTGCAAGGCCTTTCGGCGGGAAGGCGAAATGGGGCACCTGCTCCGCCATCCCAATATTGTTGCGATCATGGATGTCGGTCAGGAACGTGATGCCAGCTACATCACGATGGAGTTTGTTGAAGGACAGACGCTACGTGAATTAGTGCGCATTCGCGGTGCCATCGATATTGACCACGCCATTCGACTCATCGTGCAACTACTGGAAGGGCTCGAGTATGCTCATCGCAGAGGCGTGACCCACCGCGATCTGAAGGCTTCCAACGTCCTCGTTTCAGCCGCAGGTCAGGGAAAGCTCGTTGATTTTGGCTTGGCCGGAGTCGACTCCTTGGGAGACAAGTCGTTGGGCAAGATGGTGCAGCCCCGCACGATTGACTATGCGGCCTTGGAAAAACTCAGTGGCATGAATGACGACGGCGTCCGCAGCGACATCTATTTTCTTGGCACGATCGCCTATCTGGCGCTGTCTGGCACTTCGGCACTCGTCGAATCACGGGATCGTGCGGAGCGTGCCGATCCGAGGCGTTTTACCTCGGTGACGCCACTGGCCACGCGGGCCCCTGAACTGCCTCGGGAGGTGGTCGACATTGTCTCTCGCATGATCCATCTTGATCCACTGGAGCGCTGGCAGAATGCAGCAGATGTGCGCCGTGTACTGGAGCCACTTGTGGGGAAATATACGGCTGACAAAATGAGTGCCGGCGGCAGTGCCACGGTCGATCGAAGCAAAGCAAGTCCGGTAGCCGAATCAGCTGTCGGCATGCCATCGCATAAGGGCCGCTTGATGCTCGTCGAGCCGTCAGGACAGGCGCAGGCAGCCCTCAGACAATTCTTCACGAAGCTGGGGTACCGTGTTTTACTGACCGAAAATCCAGAGCGTGCGTTGACCCGTTTTTCTAGCACGCCAGTGCCAGCCGACTGTCTTATCATGAGCACGCAATCTCTGGGCAAGGCCGCGGTCGAAGCCTTTAACAAACTCACAGAAGATCCTTTTTTGGCCGACATTCCGGCGATTCTGATCGCCAGTTCGAAGCAGCAAGAGCTTATCGATCAGGCACATTTCGACGCCCATCGAAAACTAGTGCTGACTCCGATTCACATGAAAGAGGTGGCTCTGCTCCTGGACTCGTTGCTCCACAGCCAGAAAGCCCATCACCCCGCCTAAAGGGGTGCTCAGATGTAATACATCTGATTGCTGGTGACGCGGGAGCGTTCCACGAGGTCGGCAAATGTCACGGCACGCAGAGAGTCTGTTTCACTTGCGGCGACTTCTTTCCACGCATCGAGCAACACAGAGACGCTACGAGATTGTGCTGCGCGAGCGGCTGTGATCGCGGTGATCAGTTCATCGGGACCCTCGATGGCGTGAAAGACATCGTCAAGCGTGATCTCGGCTGGCGAACGAGCCAACTGGTAGCCCCCGGCAGCCCCCCGCGTGCTTGTGACAACGCCCGCCCCTTTGAGTTGCAGCAATATCTGCACCAGGAATCCAGCGGGCACTCCATGCGCGGCGCAGATCGTGCGAATCCGCACCGGCTCATCGGAGTTCCAGTGTTGCGCAAGCTCCAACACCGCTATTGCAGCATATTCTGTTTTTGCGGACAGTCGCATGTTTGGAATTCCTGATCAATCGGCGGCTGTCAATCCTCGCGGACGTGTAAGCCGCACTCTGTTTTGGCGGTACCGCTCCAGCGGCCCGCGCGTTCGTCGTCATCGGTTGTAATGGCGCGAGTGCAGGGAAAGCAGCCGATGCTCACATAACCTTGGTCATGGAGGGGATTGTAGGGAATATTTTCTCTTAGAATCAGATCCCAAACTTTTGCCTTTGTCCAATTCGCCAGTGGTGAAATCTTCACCACTCCAAACTTCGCATCCCAGCCCACGATTGACGCATTGGCACGGTCGACGCTCTGGTCGCGCCGGATGCCACTCATCCAAGCGTCGAATCGAGTGAGCACGCGACGGATGACAGCGATCTTGCGATCACCGCAGCAGCGATTGGAATCGGTGCGGTAAAGCGGGCCACCGTGAATCCGTTCATACTCTAGAACAGTTGTCTCGGGTTGTTCCAGCACCACATTGATTCCGTAACGCTTGGCAATCGTGTCGCGGAGCTGTAGCGTTTCTTCAAATTGATATCCGGTGTCGAGATTAAAAATGTAGGTTTTTGGGGCAATGGTGGCCAGCCAGTGGATGATCGCGCAGCCCTCGGGGCCAAACGCCGTTGCCATCGTGAGTTTGTTGCCGTATCGCTCGACGGCAAACCGGACAATTTCCTGCGGCTCAGCAGATTCAAGCGAGACACTTTGGCGGGCAAGATCGTCGAGCGATTCTGCTGAGATGCTCGCGGGCACAAGCACGCTATCGGGAGAGACCATAAAAAATAGAGAACCTTCCAAGCCGAATCATGCGAAAGATTGGTAACATACTAAACAATCGGCTATTGCTGGGAAATTATCGACTTTTTAGACCGGCGAGACAAGCCCACGCCAGCGAAGCGCTCCAGTTGACCAAGATTCTCTAAAACGGCCACTTGCCTCTCGTCAGGGCGACCAAAAAGTGAACAATGCAGGTTTTTTCAATCGGTCGGGCTTTTTAAAATAGGAAACCGCTCTATGGCACGCTCCGTAGCACTGGCTGTCGATCTGGGCGCCTCTGGGGGGCGGGTCGTTTCAGGAGCCTTTGACGGCCGGCTTTTAGAACTCGAGGAGATCCACCGTTTCGAGAACGGACCTGTGACAATGGGCGGGCAACTCGTCTGGGATTTGCCCCGACTCTGGCAGGAGGTGGTCCTGGGCCTGCGGGCTGCTGCCGCGAGACATGGCCGGTCCGTTGCCACCATCGGCGTTGATGCGTGGGGCGTTGATTTTTCGTTTTTGGGAACCGACGATGCGATCTTAGCCAACCCCGTCTGTTACCGCGATCCCCGCACTCGCGGACTGATTTTAGCCGCTGAGCAGATTGTGCCCCGCGCAGAAATATTTGCTGCCACAGGACTTCAGTTTATGGAGCTGAACTCGCTGTATCAGTTGCTGGCGATGCAGCGGCAACACTCCAGCGTGCTGGCTGTAGCCGACCGGCTCCTGATGATTCCCGATCTGTTCCATTGGCTGCTCTCGGGCGAGCGATCGAATGAACGCACAAATGCATCCACATCGCAGTGCTTTGACCCACAGAAACAAAATTGGGCTTTCGAAATGCTCGATCGCTTTGGTTTGCCCCGCCGAGTATTTGGTCCGATTGTCGAGCCGGGCACAGCCTTGGGATTGCTTCGCTTGGATGTGGCTGCCGAAACCGGTCTTGAGGGAGTGCAAGTTATCATTCCTGGCACACACGATACGGCCAGTGCCATTGCAGCGGTGCCAGCCCTTGAGCCGCCCTGCGCCCGCCCCGACTGGTGCTATGTGAGCCTGGGCACCTGGGCGCTAGTCGGAGCAGAACTCGATCGACCGCTGGTAACGCCAGAGTGCCTGGCCCATAACTTCACCAACGAAGGGGGCGTAGGGGGCACCACTCGACTGCTGAAAAACGTCTGCGGCCTGTGGCTTGTTCAACAATGCCGTCTGAGTTGGCAGCGGGCAGGCAAGGCTTGGGCATGGGATCAATTGACGGCCCTGGCGGCCGAAGCGCCGCCACTGGTCACACTCATCGACCCCAATCACCCGTCGCTTGTGGCTCCAGCCGACATGCCAGAGGCGATCCGATCGCTGGCCAAGGCAACCGGCGAACCGGTACCCGAATCAACGGCAAGCGTTGTCCGTGCGGCGCTTGAAAGCGTGGCCTTGGCCGTGCGGCGAACGCTGGAGGAACTTGATGAGTTGCTAGGGCGTCGCGTCGGTCGGATCCACATTGTCGGCGGCGGTGTCAAAAACACGATGCTCTGCCAGATGATCGCCGATGCGACCAACCGCACAGTTGTCGCTGGCCCGGTGGAGGCGACGGCGATCGGCAATCTGCTGGTGCAGTTGACTGCTCAGTTCGGTTGCGTCGATCTGCGCAGCGTGCGCACCATTGTGCGAGACAGTTTCGAACTAGAGCATTACAAACCGCGAGAGTCAGCCCGCTGGAACGATCGCCTCAACAAGTAGCTCACCGCTTCAGACTGATGACAAACAGAGCGATAAAAAAGAGCACGACGCATACGGCCGCCACAATTGCCCACCGCAGCCAGAGCTTGGCCTGCTTGGCATCCTTCTCGTCCTGGCGACGATTCATTTCCTGCCGATACTCCTGACTGTCGGTAATCTTCAGCAGGTAGAACGCATTACAGGTTGGACAAACCGCCTGTTGGCCAATCATTTTCTCTTGAATCTTGCGGATGTGTCCGTTTGGGCACGGAATCCGATAGGTTGTCGGCTTGGTTGGCTGAGACGGTCCTGCCGATAAAGAATCGAGTGGATTGAACGCTCGATTTTCTGTCTCCCGCCTCGCGGCAGATTCGATGCTTATTTTTGCCGTGCCGCTGGCAGACTTGCGAGCAACGACTGAAAAAGTTTCATCGACCACGAATCCTACGTCTGTCGTTGCTGGCAAACCACAGATCGGGCACTCAATCGTCGATCCCCCTGCCGCCTTACTCGGGCCGCTGTAACCGCAGATACAGTTGATGGTGACGGTCATCACAAAAGAGACCCAACCTAGGCTGCTTGATGCTGCTTGGCAATTTGTTTTGTGGCAATTCCATGTTCAATCTGCACGATTGAATCGGCTAAAGCCAGCGTGCTGGCCCTGTGCGTGATCATAATCACTGTCCGATTTTCAACATAGCGGGAGAGCGACTCATGAATCAGCCTCTCGCTCTCGACATCGATTTGGCTGGTGGCCTCGTCAAGTACGAGAATCTCGGCATTCCGCAAAAAGGCCCGGGCCAGCGAGATTCGCTGCCGCTGGCCACCAGAAAGACGAAATCCATTGGGACCAACCATCGTATTGTAACCGTTTGGAAATTCCGAAATGAACTCGTGGGCATGCGCCTTGCTGGCGGCTTCCTCAATCTCCTCCGGACTGGCGTCCCAGCGGCCGTAGCGAATGTTGTAGAGGATCGATTCATTAAAGAGTTCGGTTTGCTGAGTCACCATCGCGATCCGGCGACGCAGATCGTGCAGGGCCAGTTCCGTCAGCGGCACGCCATCCAGGAGCACCTGCCCTTTCGTCGGATCATAAAAACGACAGATCAGATTCACCAGCGTGCTCTTGCCGCCCCCGTTGGGGCCAACAATAGCGACGCGCTCGCCAAATCGGATCGTGAGGTTTACATCCTTGAGAACGGTGTCGATGTTGTCGTAGCTAAACGAAACATTTTGTAGCCGGATCTCGCGATGCGGCGAGGGAAGTGATCTTGGCTTCGCTGCCTCAACCAACTTCGAAGGCATGTCCAGGAGTGGGTAGAGTGCATTGGCTCCCACGACACCGATATTCAAGCCCGTCATCACGCCAGAAAGCTTGCGGACCGGGTCGCTGGCCCCGATCAGCATTCCAAAAAATACCATGATGCCCGGCACAGTCATCGGCCGGTCGGTCATCGTGATCCCGAAAATCTCTGTCTGCTGGTTGATCACAAGCCAGGCACCAACGGCGATCGACGTCGCCACCATGCCGATGCCAAGAATTTCAGTAATCGGATTGGCAAGGGCAAAATAGAACGAGTGCCACATGCCTATTCGCAGCATGTCGCCGGTGCAGTTACGAAAACGCTGGCGTTCAAAGTCCTCCATCGTGTAGGCCTGCACGGTGAGCACATTGTTGAGGGCTTCTAAAAGCACATGATGGAAACCCATCGACTTCATGAGGATATTTTTGGAGATATTGCGTATCCTGCGGTTGAGCCAGACCATCAGAAAGCCAACCACCGGTGCCATTGTGAGGCACGCAAGCGTGAGTTGCCAGGAAATGCAGAATGCTCCCGCCAAGCAAGCACAGATTTTCAATGGCTCGGTTACCGCGCCTCCATAAAAACTGGTGATGCCACCAGCGAGCATGTCGGATGTGCACGTCACCTGCGCCATAAATCCAGCTGATCCGTTGCGCATGAATTGGGCGCGGTCGAGCGCAAGGGCTTTGTCAAAAACTTTCAACCTGATATTGCGACTGATATTCATCGCCACCCAGCCAACGATCAGGGTGTTTGCCATTAGAAAGCCATGTTTGATGAATGTGCTTATGACGACAAAAGCCACCACCCAAAGCACCGTTTCAAACGGGTCTTTGGGCATAAAACGATCGATCCAAGGCTTGAGTTGAGCCGCAGAATAGGCCGTGGCCTCGTCGCTGCGCACGCTCAGCCTGATCGCATCGATGCGGACACGGGCCACGAGAGCAGCCTGGGGCGCGAGGTTTCCGGCCGCAATCGCGGCCGTCAAGTCGTCACTTTCCTTCTGACTGTTCCCGATCCGTTCCTGGGTTTTTTCGATACGACGCGTATTCCACGATTGGAGGGAGTCACCATTCAGCGTCACTTCGATGATCGGAAAAAGGGCGGCGATATTGGCCCCCCATAAAGCTGCAACACCAGCCGAACAAAAAAAGGCAGCGACGAGGAGCGGCCAACTTTTGGCTGCGTCGCGAAGGGCGCGGAAAAAATAATGCATGAATCGGTGCTTTCCTGTGAGCGTGGACGGACCGAGAAGATAGGGATCGCTGGCCCAGCGTTCAAGACCGGAAAAACGCCAGTCTTTTCGTTTTTCTTCGGGGATCCTACCGCTTGCCCAAGCGGAGTTCGGCCGCCAGAACGGTATTGGAGAGGAGCATCGCCACTGTCAGTGGCCCGACGCCGCCGGGGACTGGGGAAATCCAACCGGCCACCTCTCGCACTGCGTTAAAGTCAACATCCCCCACCAGTCTGCCGCCGCCCTCTGGGGCCGAAATGCGATTGATTCCAACATCGATCACAGCAGCACCCGGCTTGACCATTTCGGCCGTGATCACATTTGGCCGACCCACTGCGGCAATCAGAATATCGGCTTGCCGCGTGTAGGCTGCCAGATCCGTGGAGCGGCTGTGGCAGAGCGTGACGGTTGCATCGCCACCCCGGCCCCGTGATGCCAAGAGCAAAGCCAGTGGTTTTCCGACGATGTCGCTGCGTCCGACGATCACGGCGCACTTTCCAGCAGTCTGTATGCCAGCATCGACAAGCATCCGCTGCACCCCTGCGGCCGTGCAGGGCACAAATCGGGGCCGTCCCTGCGAGAGCAGGCCAGCATTTTCTGGATGAAAGCCGTCGACATCGCGGTCTGGTGGCACCGCGTCAAGAACTGCACGCGTGTCAATGTGAACGGGAAGCGGCAACTGCACAAGGATGCCGTCGGTAGGAGCGTGCTCCTCGCTGGCAATACGTGCAACGAGTGCCACCAGAGCGGCGGTATCGGTGGTGATGGGCACGGCAATCACCTCTGCGTCGAGACCCACTCGCTGCGCTGCATCCCGTTTACTCTTCACATAGGAGGCACTCGCCGCGAGATCACCGACAAGCACAACGACCAGTCGGGGCCGTCGCTTGACAATGCCGACAAATGTGACGACCTCGGCGCGGAGCGTCTCCTCGATCTGCCTGGCGAGCACTTTACCATCGAGAATGCGTGCGGTCATGGAGAGAGGTGAGCGAGAAAGGTGGAAGTGTTTATTCCTTGGTCGAGCGTTGCCAGGAGTTTTCAATTTCCGCTGTCGCAGCGCTGGCGAGGCCGTCGACCATCGGCTGCGATCAGGTCACCATCGGCCCGCTTGGAGGATGGGTCGGGAGCAATCAGGCAGGCAATAAATGCCAGAAAATTAGTTACTGCAAACTTGAGCGATGTCTTCACGAGGCAGAGGGTTCCACTGGCGATCGGTTGGCGTCATTCTGTTCGGCCATATACATCAATCGCAATTGGTGTTGGACCTCCTCCAGCAGGCGACTCTCGTCGTCGCTGCGATTGCCTGCTGTCTTTTGTTCGAGCATCGCAAGGGTGTCGATAAAATGCTTGGCCGTGGGGATATTGAGCATCGCTTTCTGGGTAATCGGATTGGGGATTCGGCCCAGTGCCATCAGCGCCTGCGTAAAGAGCGTGTGGACGAGAAAATCAAACGTCGCAGGCGGCGTCTGCATGGAGCCAGCGTCGCCTTCCGAGGCCATTTTCTCAGCGTCATTGCTGTGGCTCATGTCGTGTGCATCGCCGGTCATTTGGGCTGCTCCAATGCTGTAGGGACTCTGTCTGAAAGAAAAAGTTGGTCTCAAAAAAGTTGACTCAAGCCTCGGCTACCCACGCGCTGCCGGCATGGCGCTCAACGGCGGCAGCCACAAGCCCTGAAAAGAGTGGGTGGGCGGCAGTCGGCTTGCTCTTAAACTCCGGATGGAATTGAACAGCTACAAACCAAGGATGGTCGGCCAGTTCTACGATTTCAACGAGAGAGCCATCGGGGCTCGTACCGGCAATGACAAGACCGACGGCTTCAAGGGCCTCACGGTAGTGCGAATTGAATTCGTAACGGTGGCGATGCCGTTCGGAAATACGCGCGGTGCCGTAAGCTGTCGCAGAGCGGGTGCCCTCCGTGAGCACAGCAGTCTGCGCCCCCAAACGCATCGTGCCTCCCTTTTCAACCACGCCTTGCTGCTCTTCCATCAGGCAGATGACCGGATGCGGCGTGTTGCGGGCAAACTCCGTGGAGTGGGCATCGGCAAGATCTGCAAGATTTCTAGCCACATCGATCACGGCACACTGCATCCCGAGGCAGATTCCCAGGAACGGTAGTCGTCGCTCGCGGGCAAACCGGATCGCTTCCACCTTTCCCTCAATGCCCCGTTCGCCAAAGCCACCGGGTACGACCAGACCGTCAAAGCCGGCCAGCAATCGCTCGGCACCTTCGCGCTCAATGTCTTCGCTCTTGATCGGCTGCACTCGCACCTGCGCCCGCTGGGCGATGCCACCGTGATCGAGCGCCTCATAGATGCTTTTGTAGGCATCGCGATGCTCAGCGTATTTCCCCACGACGGCAATCGATATCTCGTGCTCCGGATTCCGCAGCCTGTGCAAGAGGTCGTGCCACTCTTCGAGGTCCGCTGGACGAGCCTGAATGCCAAATCGCTTGAGAATGAGTTCGTCGATTCGGTTGGATTGCAGAGACAGCGGCACCTCGTAAATTGAAAAATCTTTGTCGCGTTCTTCGATGACAGCATCGAGCGGCACATTGCAAAAAAGCGCGATCTTCTCGCGGTCAGAAATATCGAGTGCCCGCTCGGTGCGACAGACAAGCACATCCGGCTGAATACCGATCTGCCGCAGCAGCCCGACAGAGTGTTGCGTCGGCTTCGTTTTGAGTTCACCTGCCGCCTTCAAGTAGGGCACGAGCGTGAGGTGAATAAACATACAATTCTCGCGGCCCACTTCCAGTGGAATTTGGCGAATCGCTTCCAGAAACGGCAGGCTTTCGATGTCACCGACCGTGCCGCCAATCTCGGTGATGACAACATCTGTGTCGGCATCGGCGAGATTCTTCACCATCTCTTTAATTTCGTTAGTGATGTGAGGAATCACCTGCACTGTCTTGCCAAGGAATTCGCCGCGACGCTCCTTATTGATCACTGAAAGATAAATCTGCCCTGTTGTGTAGTTGCTCTGGCGGGTCAGCGGTGTGGAAGTGAACCGCTCGTAGTGGCCTAAATCGAGATCGGTTTCGCTGCCGTCGTCAAGAACATAAACCTCGCCGTGCTGATACGGGCTCATCGTGCCTGGATCGACATTGATATACGGATCGAGCTTCTGCATCTTGACCCGCAGGCCGCGGGCCTCCAGCAGCATGCCCACCGACGCACTTGTCAGGCCTTTGCCGAGAGAACTGACAACGCCTCCGGTCACAAAAATATGTCGTGTCATCGTGTCATGCTTCCGAGTTCCGTTCCGCCTGCCGGTGATGCCATCTCGATCCGAGCCTTGGGCTGGTTTAGAAACCGGATTGAACCAGCGTTTGGTTCAAGGGTCAAATGCCGCCCGTAGGACGGGGCTCCCGGCCTGCCTAGCCCGCCTGGATGGGCTTGTGCCCAAAAAAAACGCCTGCTCTGAAAGACTGCCTTTTCATAGTGTAAAGTTGATTCATGCACCCCACCTCCACGCTTCCTCACGTTGCCCCTCCGCAGTCGACCTCCAACCTGCGGATTCTGCGTCTTGAGCCGCTTGTGCCACCGGCCCGCTTAGCGGCCCTCTTGCCGCTCGACGCGGCGGCCACTCGGACGATTGTCGCCGGTCGACATGCCGTTGAACGCTTGCTCTCTGGTGACGACCCTCGATTGCTCGTGGTGATTGGCCCCTGCTCCATCCATGATCCCGATGCGGCCCGGGATTACGCTGCCCGGCTGCTGAAGCTCGCCCAAAAAGTGGCCGATCGCCTGCTTGTTGTGATGCGGGTCTACTTTGAAAAACCGCGAACGACAGTCGGCTGGAAGGGCCTGATCAACGACCCCCATCTGGACGGCTCGTTTGATGTGGCCACCGGCTTGCGACTAGCCCGTGGCCTCTTGATCGAGATGGCCCAACTGGGACTCTCGACGGCCACTGAATTTCTGGAGCCGATTACGCCGCAGTACATTGCCGACACGATTGTGCTCGGAGCTATCGGCGCCCGTACGACTGAGTCGCCTACGCATCGGCAAATGGCCAGTGGACTTTCGATGCCGGTGGGTTTCAAAAACTCAACCGACGGGTCACTCCAGGCTGCCGTCGATGCGATGCAGGCGGCCCGCACACCACACAGCTTCCTTGGCATCGACAATGAAGGAGGTACGTGCGTTGTTTCAACGACCGGCAATCCGTGGGGTGTGCTCATGCTCCGGGGCGGTCGCAGCGGCTCCAATTATTCGCCCGCCATTCTCCACGAGGCCAGGCAACTCCTTGAAAAGGCGGGGCTTCCAGCCCGCATGATTGTCGATTGCAGCCATGCCAATTCCGGCAAGGATCACACACGCCAATCGATTGTTTGGCGAGATGTGCTTGCGCAGCGGGTGCTGGGCGATCGTTCGATCGTGGGGCTGATGCTGGAAAGCAACATTCACGCCGGCAGCCAACCGGTCCAAAGCGATCGTTCGAAGCTGACCTACGGCGTTTCTGTCACCGATGGCTGCATTGGCTGGGACGAAACAGAGTCACTGGTGATCGAGGCCCACTCGCAGTTGAAGTAGTCGATGCACCGCGTCCTGCCTCGCCCATCAAGTATGTCGGCTCAAAATGGCATTGGAGGCTTGGGGGAACGACCGTTAGGCTGTGATTGTGTCGCTGGCTCTCTTCATGCGAAAGGATTCGCCATGCAATCAATCTCAACTCGCGCACTTCTCGGACTTCTGCTGGCTATCCTCGTTGCTTCTGGCAGCGTGCGATCGGCTGTTGCCCAACTGCAAATTGAGAGCGGTTCACAGGAAGTGCAAACGGTTGTTGGGGCTCGCAACGCTCTCGACCAATTTTTCGCGATTCCTATGGAGTCGGTCCCGCCCTCAATGCTCACCGCTGCTGAAGGCATCGCGATCTTTCCAAACATGATCAAGGGAGGATTTATACTGGGTGTCAACTACGGCAAGGGTGTGCTCGTTGTCCGCAAGGCCGATCGAACATGGAGCGCGCCTGTGATGGTGACAATGGGTGGCGGCAGCGTCGGCTTTCAGGTCGGCGTGCAGTCGGCTGATATTGTTTTGGTGTTTGCCACTCCTCGGAGTTTGGAGGGGATTCTAACGGGCCAAAAGGTGACGCTCGGGGCCGATGCGTCGATTGCCTTGGGGCCCGTTGGAAGAACGGCCAACGCCGGTACCGATGTAAAACTCGGTGCTGAAATTTACTCCTACGCCCGCAGTCGCGGCCTTTTTCTAGGTGTGTCACTCGGTGGCGCCGACATTTCTGTCGATCATAACGCCGATTCGATGCTCTACGGTCGCTTTGGAGTCACACCAACGGATGTGTTTCAAGGCCGCGGCCTCAGTATGCATCGCGAGGTGCTGGATCTCATCGATGATCTCAATGCCAAGTCACGACCCGTCGCCGGGCCGCCAGCAGCAGCGATCCGGTTGTCGGCCGTGCCGCCCCCCACCGTCTTTCCGACAACAGCGCAGGCGACCATTCCCATCGTGCCGATAGAAGGCTCGCCGCCGCTGGCACCGCTCACGCCTTTCAGGCCGGCACCATTGTCGCCGGAAATGATCAATCCGCCACTAGTGCCAATTCGCTAAAGGCCCAGTGAGCCGCTGGCTCTACGCAATGGTATTGAGATCCACAATCCCCAACCGTGCTAGGTGCGGCAGGCCGGTTGCAAAGAATGCATCGCAGGCTTGTTGGATCAGTTTGGATCGCTCGGCTGCGTCACTGACCGGCTGGCCGTTTTGCTGAAGGGCACGGCCACTGCCAGCGAGTCGCGTTTCAATACGACTGGTCAAGCCGTCGCGACCGCGTTCAACCAGCTCGTGGAGGATCGCAGCGTCAAAATCACCCAGCGTGTGGCCTGTGCCCGTGCTTGGACTCGCGAGCGCCAAGGCCCGACCGCTCAGGGAGTCAAAATAGAGAATCGCCTTATTGAAGGGGTTTGTCAGCGACACTGCTCCCCCGAGCGAAGCTGTGCTGGTAGCAAGACGCGATCCCAGCGGCCCAGCCGTCACATCAAACAGCCCCATCGCCACCCCGGCATCCACGGCGCGGGCCAAGTCTGCTGGGGGCGTACCCTTCAACTCATCGGCTGCCAGAATCTCAGAGAGTCGCAGGCTCTTGTCCGCCAGCAGGCCAAGCAGCGATTGATAGAGCGGGCCCTGCACGGTCGATGTCACCACGCCCAGATTGGATTGATAAGGCAGCGTGATATTTGCCGCTGAGACATGGAAAAAAAGATCGTCTGCCTCGCGCAGTCGATCGGCCACTTCCGGCATCATGCGGGGAGCATTGCTATAAATATCCCAACGAAAAGCCGTGTTGGCACAGAAATCCTTGTGGGATTCCGTAACCAGACGATTGGTTGTCGTGCGAAAGAGTTCTTGGAAATCTGGCCGTACGCAAAGATCCCAGAAATTGGTGAACACCGGCAGACTGCCGACAAAAGCCAACCCGGCAGTGCCAAACATGCCCGCCACTTCAGAAAAGTAGAAGCTGGTCCAGTGCTCGTTGAGATACTCGTGCACAAGGTAATTGACATCTTGCTTGAGCAGGCCATCGACGTAGGCCGCCGCGCGGGGATTGTCTTCAAAATACTGAGCTTGCTTATCGCGGATAAAAACCAGATAGGCCAGCGCATCGCGCATCCGCTGCGCGCTATCCCCCTGCCGCAGGAGCGCGTACTGCCGGAGGATTCCGCGGATCGGTTGTAAGGCAGCCCAGCCGGGCATTGCGTTGTAGCTCACCAAAAGCAAGCCGCCGGAAGCAAGGTGCTTTTTAGCGATTGCCATGATCGCATCGCGCACCGTCGGAGCCACCCAACTAAGCACACCATGCAGCGCTATAAAGTCAAACTTCCCACAATCTTTTGGCAGGTGCCCAAAGTCGGCTGTGATGATGCGAGCGTTTGAAAGTTTCCCGGCGGTGATGTCTTTCTGGATCGATGCTGTGTGGTTGGGGTTGATGTCGATACCGACAAACTCTCCTTTGGGATTGGCTGCGGCAAGCGTGGTGAGCGAGCGACCTAGGCCGCAGCCGAGTTCGAGGTAGCGAAAACCGTTGGCGGTCTGTGGCGGTACCACGCGGTTGAGGGCTGCAACATACCGCATTGCCACTGGGGCCATATTGGGATAAAAGCCCGGCGTATAGGAAACATCGGTTACATAGCCGTCAGCAGCAGTCATCGGAATCTCCTTGTCGAGCATCTTGCCTGCCAAACCGCGCCTAAGCCTACACGAATCCAGACGCAGATGGGCATTGGGGGTGTTGCGTTTATGCGTTGCGCGTGAGCTTGCGCGTTTTTCGCACGATCCGGCGACGGATGCTAGCGAGACTCGCTGGTAGACGGTCGAGTCGCAGCAGACGGCTCAGTCCGCGACGCTCTGCAACCGGTTCTATCGGCGTCGAAAAAATCTGCCTAAATCGCTCGACAATCAGCCCTGAATCCGCACACGGCGGCACCGCGTTCCCCCGATACCATGGCCGGCAGAGAATCTCGCGGTGGAGTTCTGGGTTACGATCGACGGCAATTACCCGTTCGACGAGTTCGTCGAACGACTGTGAATCGTGGGCCGAAAGAAAACTGCGCGTGTCAAAATCGCGGCCCACCAGCGGGTCGCCCCAGTAGATTGGCAGGGAGTCGACAAGCATTGGTTGGGCCACCTTTTCTGTTGTGTAGCCGGCATGCGATTCGTTTTCAAATGAGATCGTAAACTTGTAGTCCGCCAGAAAGGCCTGCTTATCGGCCACGCGGCACCCGAGTGTATTGAGCACCTTGCCAGCGGAATCGACCGGCTTGTAACGGGAAAGTTGGCGAAAGAAATCGTTACGGATTCGGCAGAGAGGATTTGAAACCACAAAGGCACAGAACTTGTTCTTCCGGGCGAGCACCGCAGCGGGATCGTAGTCGGCTGGCTTGAGCAGTGCTTGAGGATCGACATAGAGCGGCCAGTGCGGTAGGCGGAAGTGCCGCGGATGGGGCGTGTGTTCGAAGGAGAAGGCCCAGTCGCAGGCATTCCAATCGGTGGGCAGATTTTCGCCGGTGTAGAAGATGCGCACGCAGTTGTACTGCTGATAGTCTTTACGCTGCTTACCGATCGAGGTGTAAAGAATGAAGTCTGGGGAGTCGCATAGATCGAGTTGGTAATGCGTCTGGAGCAACCGCGTAAAGAAATTGTCGTGCGGATCAAAGCCGTCCCAAAAGCCCACGAACTTGAAGCGGATCGTAGGTCGAGGATCGGCTTTCGCGGCTGGCGATTGGCCACCGGTGGGAAGTGAGTGTTTCAACATCAGGTGACTGCCGTCCAGCCATAGGGCACATACTGCCGTTCGACGCTGCCGTCGTCGAAGAAGTCGATGAGTGCGTAGCCAAAGTCGGTGTCACGATTTTTCCCTTTCCACCAACCGGCCGAGACGGCCCCGTTGCAGAGATAACGCACACCTTGATAGTCGATCTGTTCGACTACATGAAGGTGGCCGCTCACGCAGGCCTTGATGTTGCGGCGGCGGGCAAAGAGTTTTTGAAAGCGGTTGACATCCACATGCACGCTCCCGCCTTGCACAGCAAAGGTTGGCATAGACGCACCGATGGCTGGTGGAGCAAGGAGCGTCAGCGGCGCGGCTGACAGAATAGGTATGTGCGAAAAGAGTGCTACATGCGTGCTGGGGGCCACTGCTGCCAGATCAGTTTCCAGCCAGTCCCACTGGGCGTCGTCGATCTTGCCGATGTAGCTCTCTGCAAAAGGAAAAATACTGTCGAGCAGTACGATGTGCCAGCCAGCGCGGTTGAAGCTTGTGAAAGATTTTTCCCTGCCAAATTCGTTGCACGCCCACTGCTTGCCGTAGAGCGGTTCATTACCGGTTGTTTTTGCAGATTGTTTGGCCCAGCCCCAGATGTCGTGGTTGCCGACCACACTATGGATTTCCATACTGCAACGATCGGCCTTCACGGTGCGCCAGAGTTCCCACTGTAATTTGGTGCGAGCCATGTCGGCCTCAAAGGCATCCATGATCGTGTCGCCGCCGGTGATGATCATGTTAGCAGCATCGCAGCCGAGTCGTGCGGGCAGCGACTGCACATGGTCAAAGCATGCCGCGAGACCTTTGGCGGCGGCCCGTTCTGGCTGTATGTGGATGTCGGTAAGGTGTGCAATGCGCAGTTGACGCGCGCGTGGAGCGATCACTTTTTCGGCGGCCTGGAGGGGATCCGCTTGGCCCTCAAGCGGGGCTCCGGCAAACGCACCGCCAGCCAAAACGCCTGCCGTGCTGGCGGTGAGAAGTTTTCGGCGAGTGAGTGGCATCTTTGGTTCCGTGGATGAGCGATGAATGACCGTGACGGCATACGACTCGAGAACACAGCCTCGTCATTTGAGACTCACGTCGGCGATTTGAGACTCGGTCGCCATTCTATCGATTTTTGCCAATTGCGTCAGCAAAGAGGGCCCGCAGATCACTGTTTGTGCATCCATGTGAGCATTTCGCTGATGCCTTCGCGAGTCGATTGGCGGTGAGAAAAGCCTGCTGCCACAAGTTTGTCACAAGGAAAGATGCTCGTCTCATGGATTGCCCTCAGGCGGGCGGTTGTCAGGGGAAAGTCGCGACCCGTGAGCAAACTCATCATGTCGCCCAGCGGAGCAACGCAGCGGGCGAGCAGTGAAGGAATCCGTTTTGGTGCTGGGGCTTCACTGATTTCTGCGATCAGGGCAGCCAGTTGGCTGAGTGAAAGCGTGTCGCTATCGGAAACATTAAACACTTCGCAGCCGGTCGCCTGTTGCGTGGCCACAAACTCAATCGCGGCGGCAAGATTCATGCGTGAGACAACCGACTTCTGGGTCTCACCCCTACCGACAAGTGAGGGCTTGCCGGCCAGAATCTGTCGGACAAAAGCGGAGAGATTTGCCTCATTGCCCGGGCCGTAGACGGGGGCAGGCCGGAGGATCATCGCACTGCGCAAGCGATCCTCCCCGGCCCATTGCCGCACGGCCCTCTCAGCCAGAGCCTTCGACTGGCCGTAGGGAGTGTCGGGAGCGAGTGGGGCATCTTCAAATTGCCGATCGCTGCAGGGAGCAACTGCCTTGATTGAACTCACATACACAAATCGTCTCACGCCATGAATGGCCGCCCAGTCGAGCCAGGCTTGCGTACCGCCCACATTGACTGTCGTGAAGGCATGGGCGTCAGCCAGCGTGGGCCGTGGGCAATGTTGCTTGACTTCGAGGTGGACGATCGCTTCGATGGCATGGGCCTCGGAGCCGCCCTCGGAGCCGCCTGAGAGCAGCTCGTGGCGGCTCATCCCACGCCAGCCGGCGGGCAGATGAGAGGGTGCAACGCGACCGGTTGCCGTGCCGCAGTGACCGCCAGCGGCCAGCACCGTAAGCAGTCCGCGGCCGACAAAGCCCCGAGCTCCTGTGACAAGAATATTCATGCCGTTTGAGTCTCACTCCGTTCGGAACGGCGATAAGGGGACGACACCGGACAACAAAGGGAGAGTCTCATCGGCAATCTATTCACCGCTCGTATCGTCGACACTTCATTCTGCAATGCTCTCCAGCCACTCGGCAAAGCGAGGGTAGATTTTTTCACGGTCAAATTCCGCTGTCGCCAGCAGCCGGGCATTCTGGCGAAACTGAAGCAACGTGGTGCGATCATCGGCCAGCGATGATATGGCACGGGCGAGTGAGGCCGCGTTGCCGGATGTGTAACGGATGCCAGCCCCAAAGTGATCGACGAGCTTTTCTAATTCGCCTGGCAGTGAGTTGACGATTGCTAGCCCGGCGGCCGCATAGTCGCAGGCTTTATACGGCACCGCCACGAGCGAGTCGGGCTTCACCAAAACAAGTCCCACGGCGCAGTCGCCCAAGAGTTTCGCATAAGCTCCTCTGCTCAGGAGCCCGTGCATGTGCACGCGGCACGATCCACTCAGGGCCGCCACCGACTGCCGCAGTGAGGCTTCAAGAGCGCCCGTGCCAGCGATATGCAGCGTGGCTTTGGTGCCGCTCGAAGAAAGCAGCTTGGCCGCGGCAATCAGCGTGTCGAGATCCTGTCCAGCTTCCAGCGTGCCCGAATAGACACACTCAAGCGATCCCGAAACAGGCCCCGCTTTCGCATTCTCAATCGCTCGATCCGTAGTCGGAACAGGATTGTAGTTTCGGGGTGGGGCAGTAAATTCCTCGACGTAAGCGCCGAGATAACAGACATGGGGGGGCTTTGCCGCCGCTGTCTTCAAAGGAGTATTTGGTGTGTCGTCTTTCTGTTCAACCAAAACATCTCCCAGGATTGCATTGGCATACGCCTGCGCGGCAGCAGAGATTCCATCAGCTGCTTCAATCACAATTTTCCGTCGTCGATACATGCCTCCCAAGAGCAGTGGTGAGAGAATTCTGCGCAGCCATTTTGGGCCAGGCACAAGCCGCTCAAGCGTCTCGGGCCAAATCTCCGTGAGATCAACGACACAATGGGCATCCAGCCGCTGGGCTAAACGCAAAGCTGCCTCGGGGCCTTCCAGCGGTGGCAGGCTGGCCAGGATCAGATCGGGCCGGGAAAGCTGACCGGAGGCAATTGATTCGTTGGCCAATCGCTCAAAGGTCCGGCTAAAGTCACGGTGACTGGCAAAACGAGCCAGTGAAACATTTCTCTGGTAAGGCCGCACGGCCACCAATCGCATGGCAAAGCCCTCGTCCTCGCGGATACCCAAGGGCACGCGGCGAATCGCTTTGCGGCGATGGCTCCATGTGGAACTCCACCACGTCACATCATGCCCTCGGCTAGCCAGTATGCGGGCAAGCGACCAATATCGCAGTGGGGGCAGGCCTTCTCCCGGGATGTCATCGAATGGGTTGATGATCCAGATGGAAAGAGGTGGGGGCAGGGGCGCAGCTCGACTCATGCTGAGGAGCGTAGCAAAACCGACTCGGCAGACAGAAGTCCGTCGCGCCACACGGCCAAAGGACTGCCTTACTCTGGGTCGAGTGGGCCTCGACAGTTGAGGGCCAGGAGTTGTCCAACACTACGAAAAAACATCCTCCCTTCGACCACGGCAGGGGTTGATCGCGACGCTTGGCCGAGCGTTGATCGCCCGAGGATCTCGAATGCCCCGCCATCGGCAATCACAACCACCTCGCCGTCGGCCGAGACGTTGAGCACGGTGCCGCCGACAACGATTGGCGATGCCGAAAACATGCCCCCTACGCGACCTTTCCAGATCACAGATCCATCGGCAACGGCCACGCATACGACAACGCCTCGGTCGCCCCAAAGATAGAGCCGTTTTCCAGAGCAGACTGGCGTCGGCACATACGGAGCTGTGCTACGATCGAGTTGGTAGACAATTTTTGGTTCAAATGGTGGCGCCGTGATTGCTGCAGTTGAAAGTCGCGTGGTGGCTAATTGTTTGTCGGTCGGAATCTCAACGGCTACGAGCGCATTATCGCCTCCTCCATCACCACATGTGCAGATCACAAGCCCATCGGCTCTTATCGGTGATGAGACTGTGCGACGCGGAAAGCAGCGGCGTTCCCACAGCACTCTTCCGCTGGCCGGATCAATCCCGGTGAGGCCATGCGACGTGCTGGCAAGCACAACCTGCGGGAGCCCGTCGCCAGGCAAGACAAGCGGCGTTGAATAGGCTGTTTTTTCGGTCTGGCGAGGCAACCGCCAGCGCGTGCGACCTGTCTGTGTCTCGAGAGCAACGACGGAGCTTGGGCCATCCTGTTCGATAGGCACGATTAACAGGTCTCGCCAGACTGTGGCCGACGCACCAAATCCGTGCTCACATTCATAGGGTCCCAGATCCGCATGCCAGAGCCGTTGGCCTGCGTGAGAGAAAGCTTCAGCTCGCAGATTGTCTTGAGTGGCCCAGAGCCAGTAGACCCCCGTTTCGTTTGTTACGACAGAGCCCGATGCAGAGCTATTCTGGAGATGATGGGGTTCGATTGGCCCCAACATCTCCTGCTGCCAGAGCAGGGCTCCGTCGACTGCCAAGTGGCAGGATACAAACCGTTTTCCGGGAGTCGCAGCGGCGGGCTGGGCGGCCTGCGATTCAGCACCCGATCGGCTGGCAGAGGCCGTATAAATCTTGCCTTGCCAAACCACTGGCGAAGAATGGCCCGCGCCAGGAAGATCAACCCGCCAGGCCCAATCAGCCTCGGTCCAGGCGTGCGGAAACTTCTGCGTGCCGCCCTGCCCCGCGCCGGCAGATCCCCGCCACCGCGGCCAGTCGCTAGAACCTGCTTGATCAACCGCAATCTTCGTCGGCTCGGCCGCTGCGATTCGAGCGCCTAATACCGCCACCCACACGACGGGCAGCAAAAATCTTAGAGCAGTAGACACGGCGCACATCTCATTTTTTTCTTCTGGTTGGCACCGCGGGCAGTTCCTCTCCACATTCGCCTTCTGAGCGGTTGTTTTGAACCTTGACCATCGAAGATGCCTGCAGATTTAAAAAAGCCCGAAGCGCAAGCGGGAGGGACGCGGACAAAACCCATCACAAAAACACGGCGGCACAAACATGCACCCGCTACAGCCCACCTAACAGTGGCTGCATCCTGCTGGGAACGAGGCATTACTGAACTTGCGGTGCTGCAAAAAGCGGATCTTTCTTGTCGCCACGCGCAAACAAATAAGCCATCAAATCCAGAATCTCTTCTCGCGTCAGCTTGTTTAAGAGCCCCTGCGGCATGATCGATACTTGAGACTTGATGCGTTCATCAATCTCCTTTTTTTGAAGTACGGTGGGCTCGCAGCGGGCCAGTGGATCGACGAGGACTTTCACTTCTGCAGCGGTTTCCTCCACGATCATGCCCGTCACGACCTTGCCTGAATCGAGTACGAACGTGTGCGACTGGTACTTCTCGGCAATCTCCTTGGAGGGTTCAAAAAGTGACTGCAACAGATACTCGGTCGTGTGCTTCGATGGCTCAATCTTGGTCAGGTCTGGCCCAAGTTCACGGCCCTCATTATTGAGCTTGTGACAGCCGACACAGTTAGCAGCCTTAAAAAGGTTCTTACCAACTTCGAACGAGCGACCCGCTGGAAGTTTCTTGATGTCGCCAATGAGATCGTCATACTTCCACTCTGTACTGCGTCCGACAGAGGCCAAGAGTTCATCTTGCATCGGCAACGGATGAGCG
>Ga0335396_10000671_pt1 | contig 46710 bp, 49 predicted proteins | sample FRY02_FD_205743 | JGI IMG/M metagenome (GOLD analysis project Ga0335396, IMG submission 205743) | Freshwater microbial communities from Lake Fryxell liftoff mats and glacier meltwater in Antarctica - FRY-02 (spades assembly) (version 2) | ecosystem: Environmental > Aquatic > Freshwater > Ice >...
GCCATTTACCCCAGCGTAGGAGCTTTTGGCGAGTTCGAAATTCCCTCCGGTTCCTGAAATGGTAAAGGTGTTGATACCCGTATCGTCAGAGGGGCAAAGGAATCCCTTGATTACTGTTTTTCGAAAGGCAATCGCAGCAGCAGAAGTGTTATTCATTGCTATGGAAGACATACTAATGGATTTATAAAGAGATTCTTGCTCGAGGTAGGGAAGAATAAGAGCGCCCCAACCCCAGCCTGTAACCGGATCGGGGTTAGAAGTTGCTGATGAATCTACCGGATTTATGTTCATATTATCTAGGTAACCCGCTGGAAACAATCCGTAGGTGCTTTCGTAATTCATCATTGCAAGGCCGATTTGCTTAAGATTGTTGGTGCATTGTAATCTTGCAGCAGCCTCACGAACTTTTTGAACCGCAGGAAGAAGCAGACCGATCAAGACGCCAATAATTGCGATAACGACCAGAAGTTCAATCAGGGTAAAAGCATTGCGTTTCAAGTTATTTGACATGATTCCCTCAAAGTTTGCGATATAACAAAGTAAAACAATCTTATAATGCAAATTGTATAACAGAATAATACCGTGTCAACAGGTATTACTTTATTTGTTATAATATTTTCCACCCCCATCGCTTTTTATTCCTTTCTTTGGCTCAAATTCCAAAAATGCTTTTAGGTTCGCCGTTGACACGAACTTTCAAAAACGAATATAAATTTAACTTCATACTTTGCGCATAACTAAATCTTGTGCCCAATTTTATGAAATGCACGGATGCAATTTTGCTTTTTGGGATAAGGATGTGTCCCTTGGTTAGTAGCGTCGTTCAACCCGTTCCGCTGAATCAATTTCAAGCAGGCCTTAGCTGGTCGGTTTGGCATGCCGATGTCGCATCGTGCAAATCTAACAAATTATCATTAGTGCTTTTGCGCCTATTTCTTTGGTTAGGAAGTTTGCTTTATGCCTTGGCAATGCTGCTCCGCAATATTTGCTTCAATATCGGATTATTTAAAACGAAAAAAGTTTCCGTGCCCGTTATTTGCATAGGCAATTTGACTGTGGGTGGCACAGGCAAAACCCCTTGTGTTGAATGGTTGTGCAATTATCTACGCACATTAGATTTGCGTATTGCAATTTTAAGCCGTGGTTATGGCGGCGCCGGGGGTGCCAACGATGAAGCTATGGTTCTCGAAGACCAGTTGCCTGAAGTTCCCCATCTCCAAAGTACGAACCGATATTTAATTGCTAACTCCGCTATCGAAGAATTAGAATCCGAACTTTTGGTGCTTGACGATGGATTTCAACATCGTCAGTTGTTCAGAGATTTGGATATTGTTTTGATTGATGCGACCAACCCGTGGGGTTTTGGTTATCTGTTGCCTAGGGGAACATTGCGAGAATCAAGCAGCGGGTTGAAAAGAGCAGGAGCTGTAATTATCACCCGAACCAATCAGGTGGAAGAAAACGCGCTAAGTTTAATTCGAAATAAAATTAAAAAGTTAGCACCAGAAATTGTTCTTTGTGAAACCATACATCTGCCTGCTGAATTAATTCGCTGGGGTAAAGAACCTTTGGAATTGACTGCAATTAAAGGCCGTAAGGTCTTCGCTTTTTGTGGCATAGGCAATCCTACTTCGTTTCTTAAAACCCTTGCTGACCTTGGGGCCCAAGTTGTTTCTTCTCGATTCTTCCCGGACCATCATTCTTATTCTCGACAGGATATTAATGGCTTGATTGAATCTGCAGATTTGGTTGCTGATGCAGATGCATTATTAGTAACCACGCATAAAGATCTGGTTAAAATTCGTGCGGCATCCCTAGGAAGTATTCCTTTGTTTGCTCTTCGAATTGAAATGCAGTTTTTACAAGGTGCGGAAAACCTTAAAACTTTAGTTCAGACCAAATGTTTTGGTTCGATACAGGCTGGGCACTAATTAACTAAAAACTATTACCAGGAGGATTTATTTGTGAATTTTAAAGAAAGTAAAAATATGAACAGGCCCTTTGACCTCCAAGGTTTGAAAACTTATGACTTGGCTTCCCGCCCTTCTAAAGTGTTTAAAGAAGATTTAGGTAAGCCGTTGTCTGGCACTGCGACCGTTGCAGATTTGATTGATTCTTTGCCTAACCAGCTTGCTGGGAAAAGTATCCGAAGGGTTCGTGACCATTTAATTCGTGCCTCTGCAAATGGCAATACCGTAGTGGTTGCAATAGGCGGCCATGTGATTAAAACTGGATGCGCCCCCTACTTAATTGATTGGATTCAAAAAGGAATTATCAAGGCAATTGCAATGAATGGTTCTGCTGCAATTCACGATGTCGAGCTTGCCCTAGAAGGTAAGACAAGTGAAGAAGTGGGTTCTGCCCTTAATGAAGGGAAGTTTGGAATGGCGCGAGAAACAGGTGATTTCTTTGCCTTGGCTTGTAGAAGGGGTGCTGATGAAGGTATTGGCTTTGGTGCCGCTATTGGCGCAATGCTTTCAGAAACAAGTTGTAAGGCCCCCGAAGTAAGCCTTCTTCTTGCTGCCCATAAAGCAGGAATTCCTTGCACAGTTCATGTTGCTGTTGGTACCGATATCATTCATATGCACCCCCATGTTAGTGGCGCTGCCCTTGGCGAAAGTAGTCATATTGATTTTCGTATTTTATGCTCGGTAGTCAGCACGATGGAAAATGGTGTATGGATGAACCTTGGTAGTGCGGTGATTATGCCCGAGGTCTTTCTCAAAGCTGTGAGTGTCGTAAGAAACTTTAATTACAACCTCGATGGCCTTGTTTCGGTAAATATGGATAAGGAATCGCGTTACCGTAGCACGGTCAATGTTTTAAATCGCCCTTCTTCCGAGGGAATTGAAATCACAGGGCACCACGAAATATTGATCCCCTTGTTACACGCCGCTGTTGCAGCAGTTTCTGCAAAGACTGGCACTATTACTGAATCCAAGGCAGCCTGATTTATTTTGAGGAATTCTATGAACGATATGAAACCTAGGCTTGTAACTCCTGAAATCCTTGCGCAAAGTACCGACCTTGTTGATCTAGTAAATCGACTTGGAAACCCCAGGATCTTAGTTCTCGGCGATCTGATGCTTGACCGTTATGTCTGGGGCGATGCCGAGCGTATCAGTCAGGAAGCACCTGTTATTCTTCTTCGAGCAGAACGAAGAGAAGAAAGGCTAGGTGGCGCAAGTAGCGTTGCAACAATGCTAACAAATCTGGGCGCACGAGTTCAAATCGCTGGCGTGGTAGGTAAAGACGGGAACGGCGAGCAACTTCGAAATATGCTTATTGATCAGGGGATTGATCCGGAAACAGTTTTGGTTGATTCAGAGCGCCCCACCACAGTTAAGGAACGCTATATTGGGAAGGCGCAGCATAGGCATCCGCAACAAATCATTCGGGTAGATTACGAAGTTCGGACTCATCTTTCTAAGCCTCTTGAAACCAGACTTGCTGAACTAATCAAATGCAATATTAACCAGTATGATATTGTCCTTGTTAGTGATTATGACAAAGGTGTTTGCACCCCCGGGCTTCTTGCCAGCGTTATTTCTGCTTGTAAAGCGATTGGTAAAAAGGTTGTTGTGGACCCTATTCGTGGTAGTGATTACCGCAAATATCACGGCATTTCTACGATGACTCCAAACCGCCTTGAAGCGGGCCTTGCTACAGGAAAAATGATTGATACCAACGACGATGCTCTTGCTGCCGCTGCTTTACTTCGCGAACGACTTGATATGGAAGCCGCGATTATCACCTTAGATAAGCAAGGCATTGCGCTTTGTCATCAAGACGGTAGGAATGCTATTTTCCCTACTCGAATTAGACAAGTTTATGACATCACGGGTGCGGGTGATATGGTGCTTGCTGTTTTAGGAATGGCACTTGCTGCTGGGGCAGATTATCCCGAAGCGATTAAGCTTGCTAATGTTGCAGGTGGTTTAGAAGTCGAAAAAATTGGCGTTGTCCCTGTCTCTAAAGAAGAAATCATCAGCGATATAAGTAAAGCTTCTATCGGATCAAAAGTCGAGGCCTTATCTGGAATTGCAAAATTACAAACCAGACATTCCCTTGCGAGAGAGTTACAAAATCGTAGAGCACTTGGACATAAAATCGTTTTTACCAACGGGTGCTTCGACCTCTTACACGCAGGCCATGTTCAGTATTTAACCGAAGCTAGGGCTCAGGGTGACTTATTGGTCATTGGGCTTAATAGCGATTCAAGTATCAAAACCCTTAAGGGTCCAACTAGGCCGGTGAATAAAATTGATGCCCGTTCGATGGTTCTTGCTGGCCTTGAATGTGTCGATTTTCTTGTCGTTTTTGAAGATAGCACTCCACTTGATTTGATTCGCTTTATTAAACCCGATGTCCTTGTTAAAGGTGCTGATTATCACAAGGACGAAGTCATCGGCGGACAATTTGTGGAAAGCTATGGCGGTAAGGTTTACCTTGCTCCTCTTAGGCAGGGCTTTTCCACTACTAGCATTCTCGAACGGCTTGGGGCTGCTTAATTATTTTTTTGATAAGGTGTTTCTTTTTATGAATGTTGCGGTCTTTTTACCCGGGTGGATTGGCGATGCGGTGATGGCAACTCCTGCCATTAGGGCTCTTCGTCAGCATTTTTCTCAGGGCACTTTTATTGGTGTTTCTAAGGCTTATGTCGCTCCGGTTCTTCAAGGAAACCCTTGGTTTGATTCGATGATTCTTACAGGTGGGAAGTATGGCCTTTCCTTTTTAGCAGCGGCCCAAGAATTGAAAAAACAACCTATCGATATTGCGATTCTTTTCCCTAATTCTTTTAGAGCGGGGCTGCTTGCTTGGATGGGTGGTTGTAAACGCTCGGTCGGTTTTAATCGTTATTTTAGAAAATGGCTACTCACTGATCCGCTTGAACCTAAGAGAGATGAAAAAGGGAAGTTGCTTCCTAGCCCCGTGATTGATTCTTATAACCAGATTGCAATGAAGGCGGGAAGCCCGAACCCAGGTTATGAAATGCAATTGTTTGCATCAAAAGGGGAAGAGGAGCAGGCAAATCAGGTTTGGAAATTTGCGGGCTTTCAAGAAAAGCCCGAGGTCATTTGCTTAAACCCTGGCGCTGCTTTTGGTGCGTCAAAATTATGGCCCGTTGAACATTTCGCTGCTTTGGCTAAAGAATTAGTCAGGCTTCGGGGCGCTGGTATTTTGCTCTTATGCGGGCCTAAAGAAAGTGAACTGGCCCTTCGTATTTCTTCTCTTGTTGCGCACCCTTCGGTTCGATGCCTAGCAGAGCCCGGTATGCCTGAGTTATCTCTTGCATTAACCAAGGCGTGCATAAAGAAGTGCCAATTGTTAGTTACCACGGATAGTGGGCCAAGGCATTTTGCAGCAGCATTTAATAGGCCAGTTGTTTCGCTTTTTGGCCCTACTCATATTGAATGGACCGATACCTTTCACGCCAAGGAAATAAACTTGCAGAAAAAGTTGCCTTGCGGCCCTTGTCAGAAAAGAATATGCCCTTTGGAACATCAATGTATGAAGGAACTTTTGCCTTCCGCGGTTTTAAAAGCTTCGATTAGCTTATTGGATCAACAGTTGGAATCGGTAAGGTTTATTAGGTCGGTAGGTTAACGAAAACGGAGCGATAGATTTGATTTCAAGGACATTAAGAATTTTGGGAGCCCTATTTATTCCGCTTTTAAACGGGGTGGGTAAATTGCTTTGTATTCCCCTGAGATCAAATTCAGATTTCATTCTAATAAAGCCAAGTAAGCGTGCTTTGCTTTTAGATGAAGGGGTTGAAAAAGCTTGCGATCTTTTCAATAAAGAAGGCGTTCGCGTTACAGGCCACGGCTGGAAAACAGGCCGCCATGTCTCTCGTATTTCCCTTGGTAATGGATCTGCTTCTACCGAATCTTTTGGCTTCCTTAAAAAAGAATATGCCCCAAGTTGGATAAAATCTTTCTTTGTGCAATCTTCAGGCGTGCTTCACGAAGCTCGAATTCTTAAAGCTCTTGAACTTGAAGGCATTCCTGCACCTCTTTGGCTTGCAGTAGGCAAAACCAGCAAGGGAGAATCATTCTTGTTGGTGGATGAAATCCCCGATACGGTAAATTTAAAAACCTACCTGACAGAGCAGCGGAGTAGAATTCAGCGTAAAGAAGTTTTAAGAAGGTTGGCTTGGATACTGGCTAGGATTCACACTTTAGGTTTTTCTCATGTGGATTTATATTCCAAGCATATCTTGATTAATCCAGAAACTAGGCAGGTTTTCTTGCTTGATTGGCAGAGGTCTTTCCGCCTGAGTGATTTGCCTTGGCACAATAGAGCTGGCAACCTCGCCAGACTTCACGCCACTTTAGATGAAGCAATTCTTCAACCTCGCGAAAAATTAGCTTTCCTTGCTTCTTATTTGGAAGCTACTGCTCAGTTCGGCCAAGGAAAAATGATTCTACCGATGTTTCATCTGTTGGCACTCGATATCGACCGTGAAGCTATTAGACTTTTAAAATACAGGCATATCAGAGAAAAACGCAACACGCAAACCACCTTGCAGCCACAAAACTGGATTTTCCTTGAAGATAAAAACTTGTTTGTGACTTCAATATGTTCCGAGTCAGAAAAAGCTTGCTTAGAAACAATGTTGGAAGAAGCAGGAAAATCCAAAAGTAATGGCAAGATTATTCTCCGAAAATCTTTACCACTTGGGGGCGGTAACCTTCGCCTCCAATATCGCAAAATCTCTTGGTTCGAATCATTTCTTCATTCAGGATTTAAATTCAAAAAATCTAAGTCGCCTGAGTACTCCCACGCTGCAATTCTTTTTAGGGTTCAGCGTCACGGCGTGGAAACAGGAAAGCTTTTAGCTTTAGGTATTAGAAAAAAAAATCTCTTGCTTCAAGAATCTTTTCTTCTCACGCGCGAACCTTGTGAAACGCAAACATTGAACGAATGGCTTATGCAGGGTAATAAAGCAAAGCCAACAAGCGATTCTTTTGAGAAAAGGCGTCAAGTCTTTCAAGAATTGGGTAAAATTCTTGCGAAAATTCACACCTCAGGTTGTCATCTTAAAGGCAAGAAAACTTTGCAAGTCCGAGTGCCTGACTCCTCTAATGCTGCTATTTTTCTCGATGCTGCAAATTGCTTACAAGAAGCTTCTTTTGCTAATCCAAAGTGGGCCAGTATTGACCTGAATAAAATGAAACAATTACTTTTATCTTTAGGCGCTCTACAAAAAGATATTGTTCATTACCGTAAGGCTTACTCCAATGAAATCAGTAACGGTTCCCTAAACCTAGGAACTACTACCCAAAGTAGCACCGGCCTTTTGGCGATGGATGCAATTTCTGGCGGGGTTAAACTTAAAATCATCCGTGATGCTGGAGTTACAGCACTAAACGCAAATAAAACAGAAATTGTGGAATCTGAAATCTTAATCCAAGTCCAAAAAGATGGTACACATTGTAAATTTTATTCCACTCCAGATTGGGTCAGCCACTATGGTGCTGATTGGATTTTCCAAGTGATGGATATTCCTGTTACCGATAGGTTTCACGCGAAGCAGGGTCGATCGGTAGGTAGAATTATTATTCAGGGCAAGGAAGGGAAACCAGAACTTGCGGTTTATTTGAAAAGGCATTACGAACTTTCTTGGTGGGAAGGAATGCTGTCACGGTTTTTCCCAAAAAAAGCTTGGTCGCCTGCTATGCAGGAATTCCATCACCTTGCCTCGGCTAGGTTATTGGGCTTACAAGTCCCTGATACCTTGGCCGCGGTTGAATTTATCGGCCCAGGAAATAAACTTCGCAGCGCTCTTGCTGTTCGTGAACTCGAAAATATGCTGCCTCTGCACGAGGCTATTCCACTTGCATCTTCTAGGATGGTACCTAAGGTTTTTAAACTATGGAAAAAATCCTTGGTCGCAGAAATGGCGCGGATGGCAAGAATGCTTCACGATCGCAATTGGTTTCATAAAGACCTTTATCTTTGCCATTTCTATATTCATAAGAATGATACATTTCGGATTCCGGAATGGCGCGATAATGTTGTTTTGATTGATTTACACCGTTTAGGAAGTCATCCTTGGACTGCACAGGTTTGGAAAATAAAAGATCTTGCCCAGCTTATTTATTCTTCTGAAATTGAAGGAGTTGATGATAAAGATCGTATTGAATTTTGGCGGTGTTATAGAGATTTAGGCCCAAGATCTTTTCTTGACCGAATTCTGTTATGGGTAATTAAACTCAAATGGGCCCGGTATAAGAACCATAATTTGAAAAAGAAAGCTGCTTAAATCGCCAAACAAAAGTTAAGGTTTTTGCTTCTTTTGGTCGAATGTATTTATAAGATTTTATCGTTTTCAAGGTTCAGCTTAAGGGAGTGCTTTAGGTAAAATGGATATAGCTTTTTGCTATGAAAGTGTTCTTCCAAAGCGCGGTGGGTGTGAAACCTACATCGCCTCCCTTGCTCGTAGACTTGCGGTGGATGGCCATCAGATCCATCTTTATGCCAGTCGGTGGGATGAATCTGCCCTACCTTCGACTTTGAATTATCATAAAGTTGAGTTGCCTTGGTGCCCACGATTTATGCGTCCTTGGGCTTTTGGTGCTGCTTGTACGAAAGCTTTGAAGGGTAAAGATCACGATGTAAGTATTGGATTTGATAAAACTTGGGGGCTAGATGTACTGTATCCGCAGGGGGGGTTATTTGCTGCAACCGCAGAGCATAACCTGCTGAAATACAAAAGTACTACAACTCGAAGTATCGTGAAATTTTTTAAAACATTCGACCTTTCCCACCAATCATTTTTAATGCTTGAAAGATTACAATATTTGGGAATGAAAAAATCAATTGTTATTGGTATTAGTGAAATGGTCCGAAATCATTTTCAAAAGTACTATCAGATTTCTTCTAACGATCTTCGGTTGGTTCGCATAGCAATGGATCCAAACCGTTTTCAAGAAACGGATAGGCCAAGGCGTAGGATGGAATGGCGCCAGAAGTGGGATATCGAGCCTTCGGATTGTTTGGCGCTTTTTGTGGGTATGAATTATCGGCTTAAAGGCCTTGATCCCTTGCTTCACGCAATGCAACTTCTACCGGCGAATTCTCCGATTAAACTTATGATTGTTGGTAATAAACATACAGGTGGATTTGAAAAGCTTGCTGTTAAGCTTGGGGTTGAAAATCGTGTTCGATTTACTGGCTTCTGCGAAGATATGCGCAATTGTTATTTCGCTTCCGATTTTTTAGTCCACCCCACTTTTTACGACCCCTGTTCTAATGTTGTACCCGAAGCTATGGGATGTGGCTTGCCTGTTATTACCACTCGCTACAACGGGGCTGCCGAATTTATTACCCAAAATAAAGAAGGTATTGTCGTTGATGATCCGCACGATTATGAAAAACTAGCTTTTAGTATGACTCAATATGTTGATAGCCAAAAGAGAATTGCAGCAGGCCAAAGTGCCCGAAAAACTGCAGCTTTATGGACCTTTGAACATCATTACAAACAGATGCTTGGAGTCTTTCAGGAAGTCTATGTTAAGAAAATAAAAGATCGCGAAGTTCAGACCTCTTCTGCAAGAACCTGAAGGCAGTCGCATTGATTCGTTAGATTGGCCCAGGCGCTAATCAAACTAGCCATCATTTTTTTACTTGCTAACCAGCCTTTAAAATGAAATCCCTTTGCTTTGAGTGCGATTTCCGCGGATTGCCTGAGCCAACCTGTATGCTTTACTTGTTGCATCTGGATTATTTTGAACCCCGACTTTGTAATCACTTTCTCTAAACTTTCAGGATTAAAATGTAGCAAGTGCCTAGGAAAATCGATCCCTAGCCAGTCTTCCTTAAACCAGCGGTAAGGCAGGCTTTGAATGTTAGGGACCGAGATACTTAATTTTCCTTTGAGGGCTAAAAGTTTTTTAGCAGCAACCAATGTTTCAACCGGGTTATGCAGATGTTCCAGAACTTGCCTAAGGGTAATGCAATCAAATTTTTGTTGTTCGAGAAAAGGATTATTAAAATCTCCCTCGAATGCTTGGATGCCTGCATTTTTTGTAAGTTGAACCGCTTGAGCTGAAAAATCTACGCCTGTTACATCCCACCCTAGGTTTTTCATTTTGACAAGGAAGGCGCCATTGCCACAACCGAAGTCGAGCATCTTGGCATTTTTGAAGGGAGGGGAAAGAGAAAATTCCTTGCTGGTATTCTTTCCTTTTTTTCTTTGATTAAGCTCTGTGTGTGGGGCGTAATCTCTAGGGTAGTACTGATGCATAGCACTTGGTTTTGGCCTAGGAGAGAGAAAGACCAAACTACATTCGGGGCATTTAAACAAATGATGATCAGGATTTAACCGAAGCTTTATAAAAATAAAACCCTGATTGTTTTGGCAACCAGGGCAGTTTGTTCTTTCCCAGCCCTCTGGGCTCTGCTTATCAAATATCATTTATTTTCAGTCGATCTACATAAATATTCGCCTGTTCTTGTATCCACCGCAACGAATTCTCCTATGCCTATGAAGGGCGGTACGGTGATTTTAAGACCCGTCTCGGTAATAGCTGGTTTAAATTGCGCTGCGGCTGTTGCACCCTTCATGGAGGGTTCTGTTTCAATAACTTTGAGATGAACCGTGGGTGGTAACTCTAGGGAAATTGGCTTTTCTTCGTAATAAGTTACTTGTACTTTATCGTTTTCTTTTAGGTAAAGTATTTGATCGCCTACCCAATCACGGTGCAGGGGGATTTGTTCAAAAGATTCTTGATCCATAAAGATGAAGTCGTCGCCATCTCGGTAGAGGTACTGGGTTTCTCGTTTATCAAGGTAAGCTTGTTCGACTTTATCTTGGGGCCGAACCCTGCTTAGGATGGTCGATCCTGTGCTAAGGCTCTTAAGCTTTAAGTTGAGAATAGCGCGCCAGTTTCCGGGGGTGTTTAAATCCCGGTCGATAACATGGAACAACTGATTGCCCTCGCCGACAATTACCATACCTTTTCTAACCTGACTGTATTCAATAGATGCCACAAGAACCTCCGAGGATTAAAAGCAAGAAGAGTGTCATTAGTATTTGTTAAGGGAATTTTAGCACGAATCAAGTGTTACGAGAAGGGTATAAAAGATAATAATCCCGAGTTCAAGCTATTTTTTTATGGCTAAGTCAGAGCCAGAGATTTTAATTACCTCTAAGGAAGGTTCTTCGGATGCGGTGCTGGAGAAAGTTTTTTCTAAGTCTTTGGCAAATTCAAGCCGTGTTATTTCCCAAGTCTCGGCATCGATTTCTTGGTTGGTTATTTGCCAATTAGGTAGCCATACTTTGAAATTGTGCTTCCCTTCGGGTAATCCGGAGATTTCAAATAGGCCATCTTTGTCGCTGCGAGTTGCAAAGGTATGAGGCAAAATTATTAGGTGAGATTGCATCCAAAATTGACCCGTTCCGCTCGTTAAAGTGACCACACCTGCGCTGGGAAATGAACGCTGTACTGGTTTGTTTTTCTGCGAAAGTGGTATGCTAAAAAAGGCTTCTCCCCTTGCCCTTATCGAAAAAAAGAAGTCTTGCCTGTTGATGAAATTTACACTGTCTCCCTGACGAACAAACCCAATAGGCGAAAACACCCCTGCTTGCTTGACCAGCATTTTGAACTGATTGGTTTCTACTTCGATAGGGGGAAATCCTTCTGCATTAATTGAGAATGGTTCGGTAGATTCAAGGGTTACAACTGCGTTTTCTAGGCCATTGTTTTTGGGGTTAATTTTTGGTGTACTTGGGTTGGGCCAAGCTAATCTTGGATTGCCAATATGTTCACTAAGGGGGCTGATTGGGGCTCTAAACCCTGCCACGGTGGGTAGAATTCCCTGCCAAACAATTTGCCCTTTTATGCCTGCGGTAGACTTTTTTGGTTTAAGTGAGGTTGAAAATACTGTAGGTTCGGTCGGGGTGGGAATTGCGATTTTTTCGCTGCAACCTAGTGCCAAGGTTACCATTAGCAACCCTAGGGAAGCTAACTTGGAGTTATAGGCCTCATTGGCGCGGTTCTTGCCGATTTTTACTTTCTTACGGGAGTCTTTCATGGCTGCTATCGTTTCCAAGGGTTATCGGGTTCTTCGCGTTGCTGAATCGCCTACCGTTCCTTGTTCCTGTGGCGAAAGCACTCGGGTTTTAACTCGACTTGATGGAACCGCTTTAAACCTTCATGTTACTTTTATCACCGATTCCGTTAAGCATTACCACAAGGAATGTACAGAGGTTTACTATATTTTAGAGGGTAATGGCAAGATGGAATTGAATGAAGATACCATTTCCGTTGAGCCCGGGAATGTCGTTTATATTGAAGCAAATACGCCACATAGGCTATACAGCGAACTTGGAGTTCGAACCATTGTTTTAGGGGTTCCAGCTTGGGATCCTAAAGATGAGTATTACGATTGCTAACTTAGTTTTGACCCCAGCGTTTTTGCAGGTTATGTACGACCCCGATTTGATCACAAATCCTTGCAACCACAAAATCGACTAAGTCTTCAATCGAGGCAGGTTTCTGATAAAAACCAGGCATTGCAGGAAGAATAACGGCGCCTGCTTCGGTGCAAGATAGCATATTCCTTATATGTAAAAGGTGCAGGGGGGTTTCTCGGGGCACGATGACTAGCTTTCTTCTTTCTTTTAGGTGTACATTGGCTGCGCGGGTTATTAAATTGTCTGAAATTCCTGTAGCGATTGCACCAAGGGTTCCCATACTGCAGGGGCAGATTACCATTCCGCCTGTTAAAAACGAACCACTTGCTATTCCTGATTTGAAATCTCGATAGTTATGATAGGTAAACCTACTTGATAAAATGGGGGTCCAGAAATTGCCAAAGAACTTGGAGGGGTTGAATTTGTCGGCATCAACTTTTCTTCCACATTCTGTTCCTATCACTTCAATCGCGGAAGGACTTAAAGTAAAATGAATGTTCTTCCCAGCTTGAAGCAGTACTTCGAGCAGGCGAATACCATAGGGGGCACCGCTGGCGCCTGTCATTGCTATCACGATATCTTCTAATGCCATTGGATTTCCCTCGGAGTTGGAACTTGCGATTTTACCACCTAAACTCAAAAGATATTACAACCTTATGATAGATGCAAACAAAGTCTTAAACACCATAGAAAAAGCAATTCTCGCATTTAAAAATACCCTTGGCCGTAGTGGCAGGGTTGTACGGATTGCAAATGCTTCAGATGTTATAGTGGTAGGAGACCTGCACGGTCGGGTTGATCACTTGAAAAAAGCTTATCAACTTGCAGATTTAAAAGCCAATCCCAATCGCATTCTTATTGTTCAAGAATTGATTCACGGAACCACCACCCATTCTGATGGCTCGGACAATTCTCACCTTGTTCTTGATATGGTTGCCTTGTTGAAGTGTCAGTTTCCCAATCAGATTCATTACATTTTGGGTAATCACGAATTATCTCAGGTTACCAACAGAAAGATCAGCAAGAATAATTTAGATTTGAATCAATCGTTTGATCTTGGTATTGCCCACGCTTACCCCCTTGCGGTTGATAAAATCATTGCTGCTTACAAACAGTTGATAAGTGTCATACCAGCAATGATATTTTTGCCTAATCAGGTTTGCATTAGTCATAGTCTTCCTGATAGAACAAAGCTGGAAGATTTTGATGTTAAAAGGTTGGAAGTGTTGCCTGAACAAGAAATAGACCTAATACCCGGTGGCAATGTGCATTCTTTAGTGTGGGGTCGGGATACCAGTTTAGAAAATGCCACTGCTTTTTTAAATAAGGTGGGTGCGCAATGGTTGGTGACTGGTCATATTCCGTGCGCACAGGGATATGAATACCCAAATTCTAGGCAAATTATTCTTGATGCGCATTTTGATAATGCTGGATATTGCTTATTGCGTGCAGATCGTGAAATAACTCAAGGAGATTTTAACACAAGTGGAAGGCTTTTGTAAAATAAATTATATTAAATAGGTTAAAAGTATTATGAGTGGTAGTGCCAAAAATATGCCCCGGACTCCTAAAGAAGCGCTTGGCCCAACTATTTGGGAAACAGTTATTGCGGGCGATAAAGAATTTACCATTGGCAGGCCCTCCGATACCGATAAAATTCTGGAACATCCCGAGGTTTTAAAGGGCATCGAGTATGACGAAAATATGCCTTATTGGGCCGAGGTTTGGCCCTCTTCTCGGATGCTTGCTAAATATCTGATGAAGGAACAATTCACCCCCGGAATTAAAACTTTGGAAATAGGGTGTGGCTTAGGTCTGGTGGGCATCGTTGCTTTACACCTAGGCTTGAAAGTTACTTTTTCTGATTACGATGCCACCGCACTTGAATTCGCTGCCAATAATGCCACAGCGAATGGCTTCCTTGACTTTGAGACTTTGCAAATCGATTGGCGCGATGTGCCCGAGGGCCTTAGCTTTCCCCTTATTCTTGCTTCTGATCTTGTTTACGAACCTCGAAATGTCGAGCCTATTCTTGCTATGATAAGCAAAATCCTGACCCCAGATGGCCTTTGCCTTATGACGGATCAGGATCGGATTCCTTCTCAATTACTTCGCGATAATATCGAAAAATATGGCTTTTCTTTTAAAACTCAAGTCGTTAAAGCAGGCATTCCCAGAGGCGACCGCTATAAAGGAACACTTTATACCATTCGAAAACGCTAATTCTTCTTCGCATTTTTTAGGTTTCACGCTAACATAATAATATATGTGTTTTGTCGCTTGGGGGAGAGAGTAATGAAAAAAACACTTGCGATGTTATTTCTGTTATTTTTAGTTTCTTTTAGTGCTTCTGCCGAAGTTTCTATCAAGGCTGTTAAGTACCCTGAATTAACTTCCCTAGTTCGCAATTATAAAGGCAAAGTTATCCTTGTCGACTTTTGGAGGCACGACTGAGTGCCTTGTAAAAAAGAATTTCCGCATCTGGTTCAGATGCAACAGAAATTCGCTAATCAAGATTTTGTCCTTGTTACCGTTCATCTAAATATGGCGGTGGATAAAGCTTTGGGTATGGGCGGGGTTGAAAAAGCTACTTTGCCTTTCTTGCAAAAGATGAAAGCTGATTTCGTTAATTTAATTCTTGATGAGCCCGAATCTGAGTGGATGAGTAAGTTGGATGGGGTTAATGTCCCAACTTTGTTTCTTTTCAACAAGCAAAACCGAATTGCTTTGAAAATCGATGATGCAGATAAACCAGAAGAGTTAGAAAAATTAATCCAAGAATTATTGAGCAAACCTTGAGCGAAAATCCTTCTAGTTCTAATTCCCCACGCCCCGTCATTAAGGACGAAGTAGCCTCTGCTTTAGGAAAAATTCCTAGTGGGCTTTTTGTTCTTTCTTTGATTGATGCTTTTGGTAAAGATGATTTTATGCTGGCCAGTTGGGTTCAGCAATGTTCTTTCTTCCCCTTAATGGTGAACATTGCTATTCGCTCGGACCGTGAACTTTTATCATTAATGGTGCAAGGAAAACCTTTTAATCTTCATATTTTAAAAGAAGGGCAAAATCAGATGGTGGGGCGTTTTGCAAAGCCCCGGCCTAGTGAAGATCCCCTTGAAGGTTTAAACTTTCAAAAAGAACCAGGAAAACCTCTGGTTTTTATCGATACCTGTTCGGTTTTGCATTGTAATGCGGTTAGTCTTTTAGGTGCTGGAGATCATAAATTGTTGGTTGCAGAAGTTGTTTCGGGGACTTTACTTGCGGGGGGCGATCCTATTACCCATATCCGCAAGAATGCTCGGAATTATTAGTTTTAGTCTGGCTTATTGTGTGAAGAATAAATGGTCTGCCCGCTAATTTTTTTATTGAGGTTTGGAACTAGTTTATGAAAAGGCTTTTGGAAGTTTTGAACCGCATCGTTGGCCCAGACGCCATCATTTCCGCAGCAAGCGAACTGCTGGTGTATGAATGCGATGGTTTTACGATTGAAAAAAATCGCCCTGATGTGGTGGTCTTTCCTACCACCACCGAACAAATTTCCCTCATCGTTAAAACCTGTAACGATTTTAAAGTTCCTTTTCTTCCCCGAGGCGCTGGCACTAGCCTTGCTGGCGGATGCCTTCCCGTGGGTGGTGGCGTGGTGATCTCGCTTGCAAGAATGAAAAAAATTCTTGATGTCGATTACAGAAATCGATGCGCACTTATCGAAGCTGGTGTGGTGAACCTTTGGCTTACTAATCATCTTAAACCACAGGGGTATCATTTCGCACCTGATCCTTCTAGCCAAGGCGCTTGTACTATTGGGGGGAATGTCGCTACGAATTCGGGCGGCCCACATACCCTTAAGTATGGCGTGACTGTCAACCATATTCTTGGCCTCGAATTTGTTATGCCTGATGGCGAAATTATTCATACCGGTGGACCCCTTGAAGATAATCCAGGCTATGATCTTACTGGCATTATGGTCGGGTCTGAAGGAACTTTTGGGGTTGCAGTGAAATCTTGGGTTAGGCTTACTCGAAACCCTGATGCTTATCGCACTTTGCTTGGCGTTTTCGATAGCGTTGATGATGCAACCAATACGATTAGTGAAATCATTGGTGCGGGGATAGTGCCCGCGGCGTTAGAAATGCTTGATCAAATGATTTTGGGGGCGCTTGAAGATGCTTTCCATTTTGGCTTCCCTCTTGATGCAGGTGCTATTCTTATTATGGAAGTCGATGGATTAGAAGCAGGTATCAATTCCGAAGCTGAAAAAATTACTCAAATCGCATTAAAAAATGGGGCTCGCGAGGTGCGTAAAGCCGATACCGATGCTAAGCGAACTTTACTTTGGAAGGCTCGAAAGCAAGCCTTTGGCGCAGTCGGACGACTCGCTTCCAGTTTCTGCACCCAAGATGGCGTGGTTCCTCGAAGTAAGCTTCCTCATATCCTTCGCGAAATTCAACGCATCGGTATTAAATACGACCTAAAAATTTGTAATGTCTTTCACGCAGGTGATGGGAATATTCATCCTATTTTACTCTTTGATGAGCGCTTTCCTGATCAGGTCAAACGAGTTCTCGAAGCCAGCGGCGAAATCTTGGACGAATGCATTCGAGTTGGCGGGAGCGTCACAGGCGAACACGGCATCGGGGTCGAAAAAATCAATTTTATGGCAAAACTCTTCGCCCCAGATGATATCGCTATGATGGTTCGACTTCGTTCTGCTTTCAACCCTAATAATAATTGCAGTCCTCATAAAATGCTTCCTACCGCTGGTGCCTGTATCGAGGCTTCTAAAGCTGGTAGAATGGCTGCGATGTAATTCCACGGAGGATCTTTCCTTGTCTGCTTTTGATTCTGTTTCTCTTGATCTTTTTGAGCATAAGCATCCTGCTGATGTTCAGCAAGCGTGCGACCTTATCAAAGAGGCTGCAAGTTCTCTTCAATCGATCGTTCCTTCAGGTTCGGCGTCCAAAATGAATATTGGTTTTGCCCCTTCAAAAAAAGGTTTTATTCTTAATACTCGCTTGCTTGACAAGGTGATCGACTACCCCGCCCGTGATATGACTATTACCGTGCAAGCGGGGATTCGTATGAAAAGCCTTAGTGCATTGCTTAGTTCTGAAAATCAACGGCTTCCCGTCGATGATCCTTACCCTGAACATTCAACTTTAGGGGGCTTACTTGCTACCAACACTTCTGGGCCAAGAAGGTTTGGTTGGGGTACTTGGCGTGATTATGTTATTGGCATTTCTATTCTTAATGATGAAGGGAAGGAAACTAAGGCGGGCGGGCGAGTTGTTAAAAATGTTGCAGGTTACGACTTCTGTAAACTTCATACAGGCGCTTTAGGTACCCTTGGGGTTATTTCTCAGGTCACACTTAAACTCCGACCCAAGACCGAATCTTCTGCCTTTCTTCAAATTAGTTTAAAAAATTCAGAATTAGAAACAACTCTTGCTCTTGTTCATAACACCCAAACCCGACCTGTTGCAGTTGAACTTCTTAGTAAAACTGCATTGCACCAAGCTTCCCTCAGCCCTATTTCTGCCACTTCTGATTATGCCTTATTTGTTGGGTTTGAACATAGTGCTGAGACAATTACTTGGCAAACCGAAACCTTAGCAAAAGAACTCGCCTCGGTTCCTAATTCCAAGATTGAAATTATCAATGCACCAAATGATCTTCCTCTTTGGAATACACTTGGCACCTTTCAAGCGATTCGACCTACAGGCTCTTGCCTAACTTTCAAAGCAAATATTCCTGCTTCTAAAGTTGCTTCTTGGTCTGCCCTTGCTTGTGAAACAGTTCCTGAATTAGCCTTAGGGGCACACGCTGGTTCGGGCATAGTTTTTGGTCATTTTCCTTCTGGCCTTTCCAAAACAGAGGCCTTTAATGCAGTTAATATACTGCTGCAAAAAGCTGTTCGTTATCAGGGTAACCTCGTGTTACCTTATTGCCTACCCGAATGGAAAGATGATTTTCCTGTTTGGGGACAGACTAGGCCCGATGCTAAAATTATGTTGAAAGTCAAGCAATCTCTTGACCCAAAATCTATCTTCAACCCTGGCCGTTTTGTTGATCGCATTTAATCTTCAGGTTATAAATATATTATGAATACTCAACCTTCTACTTCTAAGCCGATGCCTAAAGATCCCCGGGCGATTTCCCTTCCTATGGAGCAAAAAGGTTTTGGCACCAATATCGATTACGAAACTTTTATGGATTGCGTCCATTGCGGTCTTTGTTTGGGGTCCTGCCCCACTTATGTCGAAACAGGCGATGAAAATGATAGCCCTCGCGGCCGCATTTATCTTTGGCGCGCTGTCACCGATGGCAGAGCCGAGCTTACTCCCGAAGTTCGTAAGCATATGGATCTATGCCTAGAATGCATGGCTTGCGAAACTGCTTGTCCTTCTGGGGTTAAATATGGAAAAATTATTTCCTCCTACAAACACGATATGACTCGCGTTCTTCCCCCTGCACCCACCGTAAACGCCTTGCAGCGCTGGATGTTGTTTAACCTCACACCTTATGCAGGGCGAATGAAACTTGCCCTTATGCCCGTTCGAATTTTACAGTCGCTTGGGTTAGGATGGCTGATAAGGCTGGCAGGAAATTTGCTCCCCAAGTCACTTCGCCTTCTTAATGATATTGTCCCAGATTTGGAACCACACTACGGAACCCTTCCTGAAGTTCTTCCTGCGAAAGGGCCTAAAAGGGCGCGCGTTGGCTTGATCCTCGGCTGTGCTGCTGATGCTTTCTTACCTCAGGCAAATTATGCTACCGCAAAAGTTTTGCAAGAAAATGGCTGTGAAGTTTGGATCCCGAAAACTCAGGGCTGTTGCGCTGCGTTACACCACCACGCTGGACTCGATAACGAAGCGAAGAAATTTGCAGCGGCCAATTGCACCGCTTTTGCTGACGGCCTTTTCGATGGACCAAATAAGCTCGATGCCATTATCAACAACGCTGGGGGTTGTGGCCCTGTTCTTAAAGCGTATGGGCACCTCCTGCACGGCACCCCATTCGAAAAGCAAGGCGAAGCTTTTGGCTCTAAGGTTAAAGATGTTCACGAGTTTCTTGCTGAACTTGGCCCTATCGAACCTACTTTTGAAATACCACTTACGGCGACTTATCACGATGCTTGTGGTCTTGCTCATGCCCAAAAAATCCGCACTCCTCCCCGGCAACTTCTTTCTATGATCAAAGGTTTAAAGTTAGTTCCTTTGTTTGAAAGCGAGCATTGCTGTGGCGCTGCGGGTAGTTACAATATTACTCAACCTGAAATGTCGAAAGCTTTGGGCGAACGCAAAGCAAAGAATGTTGTTGAAACGGGGGCCCGAGCTATTTTTACTGCAAATGTCGGTTGTCTTTTGCAAGTCGATCGCTACTTACGCGAAAACCCACCTTATGTCTGGGTCGCACATCCCATGGAAATTCTTTGGGCCGCTTACACAGGCAATTTCTCTCCTAAACTCAAAGCTGCACTCAAACCCCCAGAGGATCACTAATTATGAAGTTTCATGGAATCATCCCGCCCCTTGCTACACCTTTTAAAGATAACGAAGATCTTGATATTGAAAGATTGAAGTGGTTTATTGAGCATCAAATCGCTGCTGGAGTTCATGGCATCTTTGTCCTCGGAACCAATAGCGAATTCTATGCCATGGATGAAGCTGAAAAACAACAAGTCATAGCGGTTGCTGTTGAACAGGTTCGTAAGCGCGTTCCAGTCTTTGCAGGCACAGGTGCTGAAACAACTCGTGAAGCTGAACGACTTACCAAGATGGCTCAAAAAGAAGGTGTCGATGGCGTTTCTGTCATCACTCCCTACTTTATCCTCCCTAACCAAAATGAAATTCACGATCATTACAAACGCATCGCTGAATCTACCTCTCTTCCTCTTTTGCTTTATAGCAACCCGGTTACTTGTGGCGGGCTTAAGATTGATCCCGATACTTGTGCTAGGCTTGCCAAAATTAAGAATATAGTTGGGATTAAAGATTCTAGTGGAGATTTGCAAACCACGATCGAAATTCTTAGAGCTGTTCCTTCTGATTTTGTCGTTTTGCAAGGCCGAGATACTCTGATTTTCTCTGCATTGCAAATGGGTGCTCGTGGAGCTGTCCCTGCTACTTGCAACATCGCACCGAAGCTATTGGTCGAAATTTACGAGAAATTCCAGAAGGGTGATATCGAAGGTTCCAAAGCTGCTCAAGCAAAGCTTCACCCACTTCGTATGGCTTTAACTCTTGGCACTGCTCCGGGTGGCGTTAAATCTGCTCTTAGGGAACTTGGACTTTCCATTGGGCCTTGCAGGTCTCCGGTTACTTTAGTTGGCCCAGATAAAATTCCCAAGCTTAAAGAGGCACTGGCTGCTGCTGGATTGGTTTAAACTGTCTTATCTCGTTTTGAACGGTAATTAGGTCGCCGCCAACTGCGGCACCCAGATGAGTTTCAAGAAAAAGCTCTATGAGGTTTCTGTTGCGCCAAGCAATTAGGCCAAAGAGGGGATGCGATGTACCCAGTGGATGAACAGGACACCGTGGTTGAGGTTACCGATGTACCTTGCCCGGATGTTGGTGCAGGCCGGCGAAAAGCCTTCTTTCGTTGTGACTAAAAAGGTGTCAGGAACGAATGCTATGAAGTTAAGCTACAACTTCTTTTGTTTGCGGGCGTTTGCGTAATTCCTCACGCGGACGATTGAGGAGCGAATATGTTTTGACCCGCCGCTTTATGGTTCGGGCTTCGAATCGGCCTGGGCGGAGCGAATTATGACGGTCGTTCAGACACGGCATTTGCAAAACAAGAGTGTCTTGGAGTATCTGCATGCTGCAATCCTCGCTCACCGCTCCGGTCAACCCTGTCCCAAGCTACTCCCTGTGGGATGAACGGTTACCCCTTTTCTTCCCCTTTTTTCCTTTGTTTTGCTTTTTTTACTTGCTGGCATTCTTGAGTATCGTCGGAACATCCCAGACTTTCACAGTATTATCCCTGTCGCCGGGGGGCTGCTGTTAGCTGTGGCTATTGTTTTGCCATCGGGAGACCGTCAGGTGTCGTACAGGATTATTACTACAGACGAAACTGGCAGCCTCTCGGGCTAGGTCGATGTCCCAAAGCTGGACATAGCTGGCGCTGTTCCACGGTCTGCCAATACCGATGGCCAACATGTTGCCACCCGGCGAAAATGCCACGGAAACAATGTGCCCACGCTGGTTGCGCGGAAGAACAGCGACCTCTCTTGCGGTGGCCGCCTCCCAGAACACCACCTGCTTGCCTGCGCCAGCCAGCAGTTTCCCATTTGGAGAGAAGTCTAGGGTGCATGCCATATAATCAGGAAACTGTATGGATGCAAATTCAGTTTCTCCATTCGTGATGTCGAGAAAAACAACATTCTGGTCCATTGTAACGGCGAGCGTCTTGCCGTTGGGATGGAAAGCAAGCGATTTCATGGCCGATGGCGACTGATCGGGTTCGTGGTATTTGCTCTTGGATTGTTCGAATATCACCTGCGGTTTTTTGGTGGCAAGATCCCACAATCGAACGACCCCGCTGCTTGCCGTCGCCAACATTTTTCCATCTGGGCTAAACGCAAAGGTTTGTGAATCCCGTTCATGCCCATCGAGTGTTCCCGTCACTCGCTTGGCATGAAGGTCGAAAAGCACGACGCTTTCTCCGCTCGTCCAGGCGAGCATGTCGCCTTTTGGGTTGAAAGCCAGGCCAAAGATTGCTGCGTTAAAATCAACCTCCGAGACAGGGCGCGCCGGATGGGTATACCACTCCGTTCCCGCCGGCATTTCCCAAATCTTGATAGTCCCGTCTTGCTGCCCGGCTGCAAGCAGTTTGCTGTCGGGCGAGAAGGCGACTTGATAGAAGTGACGATCGCTGCCCCGCAGGGTCATTCGTTCTTGTGGCACAGGCTTCCTTCCCCAAAAGGCATACAAGCCCCATAGCAGTCCCGATAGAAACAGTACTGATACGCCCAGTTTAATAAAATAGCCCCGAGACATATACATATTAGCACCAGATCCTGTTGAGAAACCTACGCGGGCAAATGAGCTGCATCCCCTTTTCTTCATCACTATCTTACCGAAAGGCTTCCACATCGTTGCCTTGGTTTGATGGGAGCGCCGAGATTTCGGCGCTTCCGGAGCCGTCGCACAAGCGTTTGGGGTGTCGGTAGTTACGCTTAACTTTATGCCATTCGGTCCTGACACCTTTGTTTTCCGGATTTCAACGAAAGCTCGAGGGCCTCTTTCTCGCAGTGGTTTAGCATATGCGTTCGTAGCGCAATCAACTGTGATCCATCGGTTGAACGATAATAGTAATCTTCCCAATCCTGAAGGCAGCGCTGCGTTCCCTCGCGAGTGGAAAAAAACCAGATTTTCGTGAGGCCACCATCCATTTCAACATTTTGTACCAACGAGTTCCGAGTCAAGACCGATAAGAACTCTTCCTCGGGCGGCGAACATAACTCTACACCGACAACGCAGCCTTTCAAATCGAAAAACCATTCAAAGGTTCGACCGCTGTAAAGAAGCCGATACTTTTACCGGCAAGCGTAATGTTTTCAAGGCCGGCAGGAACATTGTTTTGCATTGAAATACTAACGGTCGTATTGAATTCGATAAGCAGCCATTCCATGTCGTATCCTTGAAATTAGATGCCATAGAAATAACTATGCAAAGACCTCAAGGACTAAAATCTGTCGGGACTCAAGGGTCCATGCGCCTAGTTCGGCCTGCGTTTGCTGATCAGCCAATGAAGTAGAACCACCGCTCCTTCAGCCATGCGAAGAATGTATCGCCCATCAAGAAGCCGAGGACGCCGCAGACGATTGCCCCAAATAGCATGGCATCGCCGGGGAAGAGGAGCGTGTCCTGAGTGAGCCACATCCACACGCCGGCCTGCCCTCCGATGAGGGCACCCACCCACAAGCCTTTCGCACCCTGCCCCCACATAAAGTTCATCGATCACTCCAATTCTTGCGCCGAACAAACCAATCCTTCAGCCACAGGAAGAATATATCGCCCATCAGTGCAGGAAGCGCATTATAAAAAATGGAAGGATTATAAAGATCGGCCACCACTCCTTCAGCCACGCAAAGAATGTATCGCCCATCAGGAAGCCGAGTATGGCGCAGAAGATTGCCCCAAACAGCAAGCCGAGTATGGCGCAGATGATTGCCCCAAACAGCATGGCATCGGCAGGGAAGAGGAGCGTGCCCCGAATGAGCCATATGAACACGCCGGCCGGACCTCCGAGGAGGGCACCCACCCACAAGCCTTTCGCACCCTGCCCCCACATGAAGTCCATCGGTTACTCCAATTCTTGCGCCGAACAACGAGTAGACAGAATTTATTCTGTCTACTAGGCTGGCAATTCTATCGGTGGGGAGTAGAATTCCGCTTACCTATCGATGCCCGCACCACCTAAGAAAAAAATGCTCTTCACTTTTCATTATCATAATCATAATCGGGCGATGGTCATAGGGTTAGGAAATTCACATGGAATCCAAGACTTGGCCAGGGGCCGGCGGTTCGCCCAAGTTGCTCGATTGCGTCGCGGCCAAAATTCACTTGTTGCACTACTCCATCCGCACCGAGCAAGCCCTCATCGTCGTCAACCAAAAACTGATCACCTACTTCGAGCAAAAAATCCAAGCAACGCTTGCTCTGGGCCGGAACCACAGCCACTGCAAAGGGAGAGAAATAAGTAATACCGCCTCAAAAAGAGGGCGTACAATAATTCTTGCTAATCTAAGAATGCCCGCCATCTTTCACTATACAGGGGCAACCCTCTGCTTGGCACCACAGACGGTAGATATTTAAAACGTTTTCTCGAATTCCATTGATGGGCACTTTGAGAAACCCTTGCCGCTTCGCCGCTTGGAAGAGGATGCGTTCTTTCTGCGTCAAGCGATGACCAATATTGCGGTTGCCGATCTTCGCCCGAGTTGACTTCCCCCGGGTCAAGCGTTCAATATCGTTTTTATCTGGCCGCGGCATCTTTCTTTCCTAATTCTTTTGTGACATCTTTAAATAAACTTTGATTCTACCAGTCAGAATGCAACTGGTAAAGGGGACCGGCACGAATGCAATATTCTATTTAAAAAGTGCCAGTCCCCTTTTCTGATATAAATTTACCAAAAATTCATCATTTGTTACTTGTTTTAAAATGAAAAGTAGTCAAGTTAATAATACATAACTGAAGTGATTAGGAGAATTTTCAATGAAGCGTGGCATATTAATAGTAGCTGTATTTGGGCTTATGATTTTGACTTTGGCTTTAAGCAACTTAAATGGCGAATCAAAACAGGCCTTAACTACTTTAGGTGCATTCAATACCAAGGTTGAAAAAAATAATCCCTGGACTAGCCTAAAGCCTAATTCCGCATTAGGACAGTTTCAATTTGCTGTTATCTCAGATCGTACCGGCGGGCATAGGCAAGGGATTTTTTCTAAAGCTGTTCAGCAAATCAATTTGCTTCAGCCTGAATTTGTTATGTCGGTTGGCGACCTCATCGAAGGGTCGCAAGATCAGGAAACCAACCGCAAGCAGTGGACCGAGTTAAACGGTTACCTATCCCAATTTCAAATGCCTTTCTTTTATGTGCCTGGAAATCACGATGCATCTAATCCCGCATCGGCTAAAGTTTGGAATGAAAAATTTGGCAGACGAAACTTTAGCTTTACTTATCAGAATTGCCTTTTTATTGGCTTAAACACAAACGATGAAGATCAAGATGATCCAAAAGAGGCAGCAAGTTTTAAAAAGTTGCGTATAGGCAAATCGCAATTAGAACAGTTTTCAGAAACTCTTAAACAAAACCCTGATCCCCGTTGGATTTTTATTTTCTTGCACCACCCGATTTGGAATTCCAAAGACCTTGAAAAAACAAATTGGCCCGCTATCGAAAAATTGCTCCGAGGCAAAAAATACAATGTCTTTTGTGGCCATGTTCATTCCTTCAGAAAGTACCTCCGCAATAACAATAGCTATTATCAACTTGCCACAACGGGTGGGGGAAGTTCGCTTCGTGGTGCTGAATTTGGCGAATTTGACCAAGTTACTTGGATTACTATGAAGGATAATTCACCTGTCATTTCACATATTTCTCTTCAAGGTATTTATAAGGAAGATCTTTCTCCTTTCGTTTCTGATGAAACTGGTAAAGAAGTTTTGCAAGCAAAAGGGGTTACTCAAGTCGCAGGTAAAGTTCTTATTGATGGTAAACCTGCCCCCAAAATTTTACTCACTTTTACAAGTATCCCTTCCAAGGAGGGAGATAAACCTGTTGTTGGCAACGCTCGAACCAACGACCAAGGAAATTATGAACTTTATAGCAACCGAGGAGGGATGGGAATTGTGCCTGGGAAATACCGAGTTTCATTTATTGAAGCGCCATCTTTGGTAATAGATTTAGAAGCAAAGCCTGAAAAGTCATCAAGAATTGCAGAGCGTTATCAAACCTCTGTGCTTACTCCAATTGAAGTAGAAGTTCCATTAAGTGAAAGAAAAACGCTGGATTTCGATTTGAAATAGCGTTTTAAAACCAATATTTGAAATATTTTGAATCAAAGGATTGATACTTGAGTTGTACAGAACTGAAGGCCAGTTTATTATTGCCCTAGTACTTGTTCCTAACCATTGGCAATTCAAAGAGTGATTTTTGAAAAAGTTAAGTGTGTTAATTTTTACTTTTGTTCTCGTGCACTTAACCTTACCATTTGAAACAATTGCTCAAAATAAAAAAGATAGTGATGATGACACCCTAAGATATTATCTTTCGAAATCGGATGCGGTTGTTGTTGCCAAAGTTGCTGAAGGTTTGCAGAGCATCGGTTTTGATTACAACCCAATTCCTGTCAATGTGAATAGTTTTCATATCCAAGTGATAGATTCTATCAAAGGCAATTTTGCTGTGAAGGAATTGATTTCAGTAAAAGTAACTCGTGCCTACAACCTATGCCAATCGCTACCACCAGAACGAGAGGAGAAAATTGTGCTATTTTTGAAGGGTTCGGGTGACTCTTGGTTTTCCGCAGATAAATGGTTCGCAATGCAACCCTACTCACTTACTTTAGTGGAACAATTAAAGCAAATTCAAGGCCAAGCACTCAAGAAAACGCCGTAAATCATTGTTTCTTAACAAGAATTTCTCTGCAACTAAATGCAAACCAACATCTTTACTATTTAAATACTTATCTGTAATTAATTTAATTACGACTAAACATATCTGATATAAGTTATAGTTTCCTATTAACAGCATAGGGTTCAGGATCAATGTGTGGCGTGCTTCCCGAAACTAACTCTGCTACTAATTTTCCCGTTGCAGGGGACATCGAAACCCCAAGCATTCCGTGGCCTGCAGCAAGGTAAACATTATCGAATGCAGGAAGTTTCCCGATGAAAGGTAAACTATCAGGCGTCATTGGGCGCCAGCCATACCAAGATTCTAATACAGGTTCTGCTAAAGGTTCGTGTAAGTATAAGGCAGCACCATCGCGTAAGAGTTGTAAGCGCTTTGGGTTCATCGTGGTGTCGTAGCCTGCAAATTCCATAGTCGAACCAATGCGATAGGTATCAGTGAAAGGAGTAACAGCAACACGGTGTTCTTCGAAAATCATCGAGTATTTAGGGCAAATGGAAGGGCGGGGCATCGTGATGGAATAGCCTTTACCTGGCTGAATCGGAATAGGCTTTTGCAAAAGGTGATGTAGCTTTGGGGTCCAAGCGCCGGTAGTAATAACAATTTGATCAGCGTGGATTTCACCTTGATTTGTTTTGAGAGTTTTTGCAATTTTGTTATTGCGAACTAGGTCTAGTAACTCGCAATTTTCGCGGATCTCTACACCTTGCCCCAGAAGGATTTGCTTCCAGTTTTGCATTAACTTGATAGGGTTCAGGGTACCATCCGATTCATAATGCCAACCTCCTGCGATACCTTGTTTTAAAGCAGGTTCAAACTCGAGTAAAGCTTGGTCATCGTATCGTCTTGCACCAAGGTTAAATTCATTTCGGAGTAATTGATCAACCGAGGTATAATGATCCATCCCATGTTGAGATTTAAAAACGAATAGTAAACCAAGGGGTTCCCACTCGACATTAGAGAAAGTGTTGGAAAGAAGTTGGTCGTACATAGAACGGGAAGAATTTAGCAGTGCTTGGATAGCAGAACCTGTTTTGAGCATATCGCGATGGTTGCATTTTTTGGCGAACTGCCAGAACCAACGCCACATAGCAGGTTCCAATCTCCATCGAACTGAAAGCGGAGAATTAGTGGCGAATAAGGTTTTTAAGGTGTTCCATAAAGCGCCCGGTGTTGCCAGCGGAAGAACATGACTTGGGCAAACATAGCCACAATTGCCATGCGAGCAACCGCTACCTAAAGAGCCTTGGTCAATAAGGGTGACATCTCTACCTGTTTGGCGCAGGTAAAAGGCAGAAGCAGCGCCAATGACTCCAGCCCCAACGACAACCACTTTATTTTTATTCGTGTTCAAGATTTGATGCCCCAAGCAAGAGGGTCGATTTCATTAATGAAAAGGGTAGATTCGGCAGTAATAAAAGCTTGTCCAGAGATGCGGGGCAAAATATTATTTTGATGGACTCGGAAAGAAGCATCGAAGACGCTGCCAAGAATACTTTCTTGGCGCCAAACCTCGCCCGGTTTTAATTTGTTATCAGCAGCGAGGCAGGCGATTTTGGCACTGGTGCCTGTGCCACAGGGAGACCGATCGTAAGCCCCGCCTGGGCAAAGGACAAAATTGCGACTGTGATTGTTTGAATCGCTAGGCGGTCCAAATAATTCGATATGATCAATTTCTGCGTTGTTAGTTCCTGTAATACCTTGTTCCCGCAATGCTTTTTGTATCTGCCTGGTAACAAAGGTTAGCCTGTTAACATTCGAAATTTTTAGGGTCTCTTGATGTTCGCTGACGAGGAAAAACCAGTTACCTCCCCAAGCAACATCGCCTGATATTTTTCCAACCCCTTGCACATCTACAGTTGCATTTTTGATCAAGCGATAACTAGGAACATTTTCAAGGGAAACGGTATGAAGGCCATCGTAATCAAAAGAAATACGACCAACGGGAGTATCAAGGAAATGTGTTCCACTAGCAAGTTGGCCTAAATGTCCAAGGGTGGCAACAAGCCCGATTGTGCCATGCCCACACATTCCAAGGTAGCCAACATTGTTAAAAAAGATGACTCCGGCAACGCAGGTTGGATCAAAGGGTTTACAAAGAAAGGCACCCACAAGAACATCAGATCCCCGAGGTTCACAAATTATAGCGGTGCGATAGTGATCCCACTGATTCTTAAAACATTCTAACCTAGTAAGAAGATTTTCAGTGCCTAGGTTAGGTCCGCCTTCAATGATAACGCGTGTGGGTTCGCCCCCGGTATGGGAATCGACGACCTGAATCCGCTGCATTTAAATTTTTCCTAGTTTTGGTTTGTTGGCGATACCATTTCGGATGATTGCTAAAATACGATCTCGTTCTTCGCCTGAAAGAGGAATCCTAGGTTCACGAACTCTTTCAGAACCAAGGCCAGCTTCTTGAACTGCAAGTTTGATGTAATGAACGAATTTGATATGCGTGTCAAGCTTAAGTAAGGGGTAGAACCAGCGATACAATTCGCGAGCTTCATCCCATTTTCCTGCGCGAGTAAGTTCCCAGAAGTATTGGTTTTCGGTTGGGAATGCGATGCCCGACCCGGCCACCCAGCCATCGATTCCAAGTATGGAAGATTCTAAAATCAGATCATCAACGCCAACAAAAATACTAAAACGATCGCCTACTTCGATTCGCAGTTCGGTAATACGGCGTGTATTAGCAGAGCTTTCTTTTAAAGCAACGAGATTTGGAATGTTTGCAAGTTGCGAAAAATGTGCTGGGGTTATATCAACGGGGTAGCCCACGGGGTTGTTGTAAAGCATCCAAGGAAGTTGAGTAGCTGCTGCAACTTTTCGAAAGTGGTTCATAGCTTCGGCAGGTTCAGCCTTGTAAACCATTGCAGGCATAACCATAAAACCATTGGCCCCAAGTTTTTCGCAATCACGAACATATTGGCAGGCCGCACTGGTGCTCATTTCTGCAACGCCACTTAATACTGGAACTCGCCCAGCAGTAGTTTTTACAATTTCAGAAATAAGGGCGCGTTTTTCAGCAGGTTCAAGAGTTTGGTTTTCGCCCAAGGAACCAGCCATAATCAAGCCACTTACGCCCGATACGATCAAAGCCTCGCAATGGCGAACTGTTGCTTCTAAATCAAGAGACATATCTGGTTTAAACTGGGTAGTAACCGCTGGAAAAACTCCGGTCCAACTATGCTTTGCCATACCAAACTCCCCTGATGCCAATGTTCAAAAACTACTTTAAGATTAAACTCAATTTAATTATGCAATTCTAGATGGAAATCTAAACTCTGGCTACAGATAAAGCTGTTGAATAAAAAGTAATTATCAGCTAAATCGCTGACACTTTTGTTGACACTCATCTTTCTTGCCTAATAATGTGTGATATGGAACCACCTATTTTACTCTACCTGACTATTGGATTGATCGCTTGGGCATTTATTAGCTTAGGCGCTGCCGTTGCTGGCTTATATTTTATTCCTAAATCGAATTCCGAGTATTGGGGTGCTTTCTGGTTTATGAATGGAATTTGGGGGTTGATTGACGGGATCATAGGATGGGCCAACTTAATAACCAAACCTGCTACGATAGAGTTTTTGAGAAATGTTTTGGCCATCAATTCTGGTATCGACTTAATTTATATAACTCTAGGAACTATTTTAGCTACTCGCAGTAAACCTGTGTTAAAAGGTTTTGGTAGGGCAATATTGCTGCAAGGCTTATTTCTGTTAATTTTTGATCTGATCTTTTTGTATTTTTGTTACCAATCTTAAAACAATTCTAATAAACATTTAGCCAGTTGCAGGTTGTAATCAATCGTGCATTAGCTGTATTTCGTTTGTAAAGATATGAAAATGCTTTCGTACCATCGTTTAGAGTGATGGGATTAAGTTCAAATAAGGTGGGTGCCCCTTCGATAGCATCAAGTTCCGAAATTAGATTTGAATGAATTTCAAAAAGTTCGCCAAGAATCGAAAGACCAGATTGAGGAGTTTCGATCATTCCGGGATACGGCCCAAGGTCAAACAGTTGGTAATTGGGCGATGTGCTAGCGGGTTTTAAATAATTAGAATTGATAAGTGCGTGGCTGTTTCTTTCCCCTCGTTTTAATGTGCCATACACAAATAACTTTATATATCCATCAGGTTGAGTCATAATAATTTTGAACCTAGAAGTTTTTTAAAAGAAGTTTTATTGATGGGAAAGAACCTTATTTTATCACCGATTTTGAATGCAAAATAGTCTGAAAGTAAATCCACAAGCAGGCAAGGTGTTTGGCCAATGAGGTGCCACCCGCCTGGTTTTTCTTCAGGATAAATCCCCGTTTGAACCCCGGTGAGGCCAATGCTTCCCGCGGGGACTTTTATTCGAGGCGTTGCTAACCTAGGTACCCCCGTTAATTCTTTTGGCAGATAACCCAGATAGGGAAACCCAGGCGTGAAGCCAATCGCATAAACACAATATTCTGATTCCGAATGGAAGCGGATAACCTCTTTGGTAGTTAAGTTTTTGATCTGAGCAACCTTTTCGAGGTCAGCACCCAGTTCATAGCAGCAAGGCACTTCGATTAACTTTCCACTAATTAAATTATTTTGTGGAGTTGCTGTTTCTAATATGGTTTTGACTGTTTCAATAATGCACTGAATTGAAATCAGTTTTGGGTTGTGATAGATAGCTAATGCTTTATAAGCAGGCACGATATCAATGATCCAGTTTTTATGATTTACTTCAAATAAGTTATAAAAAGCCAAGCATTCTGATTCAGAAACAAATCGAATCAGAATGCCCATATCTGCAATTGGGATTATTTCTGGATAAGTAAAGGTCGTGCTATTTTTTGTTGATTGCATTTTATCCTATGACCATAAGGTTGCGTTGGTTAATATTAGAATAGTAGAAATAATCTCAGATTTGCTAAGAAAAAGAGGTATGTTATGCGTTTATTTGTTTTCATTATTTTAGTTTCAGTTTTAGGGATCACAACTGGTTGTAAAAGTAAGAAACCAAAGGAAGAAAAAAACACCGAGGTAAACCCAAGCAAGGCGACACCTATTGCAATAGCACCGGTAACTAATGAGGTTCCTGTAACTGCACCCCCTGTAAAAAATCTGAATCGCAATGCGGTTGCTAGAACAGGCACCGGAAGCAAACTAAGGCAGGTGTATGATGCCTTGGAACTTTATGCAAATGATAATAATGGAAAGTATCCGCCCCCATTTACGAAAAACGCTCAGGGTTCGCCATTACTAAGTTGGCGTGTTCTTATCCTTCCCAACTTAGAACAAGGAAATCTTTTTAATAAGTTTAACCAAAACGAGGCTTGGGATAGTCCTACCAATAAAGAATTATTAAAATTGATGCCCAAGCTCTATTTAACCTCTGGAAATTACGATGTGAATGTGGCTTTTAAAACGACATTTTTGGTGCCTGTTGCTAACGAGACGGTTTTTCCACCTTCCGGAGGAGTCACTAAAAACTCGATAACCGATGGGTTTTCTCAGACGATTTTAATAGTTGATGCCGATGATGATATGGCGGTTGAATGGTCACGGCCAGTGGATTTGAATGTGAATTCTAGAAACCCATCTTTAGGATTAACTAACAGTAACCCCGCTGGATTTATGGCAATGTTTGCGGATGGATCAAGTAAAGTTGTTCCTAATAGGTCGATTGCAAATGTTTGGGCTATGTTTACCCGTTCTGGTGGCGAAGCAGTAAGCCCATAATCTTTTGGGAAAATGAAATTGCTGATTGACTGGATAAGAATTTTGATGAGAATATATTTCCTGCCAATTTTAACTCTCCTCTTAGAAAGGGATGTATGATGAAATTTTTAAAGTCGGTTCTGATGGTTGCGATTTTTACTGGGTTGGTTTCATTTTCTTTTGCTCAAGATACTGCAACGAAGAAAGAAAATGCAGCTACCAAGCCAGCTCCTCGTGATAAAAATTGGGAAAAACGACACGATGCTTTTGTTGATATCGCTAAGCGTGGCGGGGTTGAAGTTCTCTTCCTTGGCGATTCGATTACCGATGCTTGGGGTGGTGAAGGTCACAACAAAGGTTCAGGCGCTAAAATTTTTGAATCCAAGTTTGTTCCTATGAAAGCTGCTAACTTTGGTATCGGGGGCGACCGAACCCAGCATGTTCTTTGGCGTTTGCAAAATGGCGAACTTCAAAACATTAAACCTAAAGTCGTTATGTTAATGATCGGAACTAATAACAGTAATGGTATGGATAATACTGCGGAAGAAATTGCTGATGGTGTTAAAAGCATTGTTGCGGAATTCAAAAAACAGTCTCCAACTTCCAAAATTCTTTTGCTTGCTGTTTTCCCACGCAATAACGGCAAAGATGATGCCGCTAAGAAAACTCAGAAGGATAAGATTGATCAGATTAACAAGATTATCGCCACGCTTGATGACAAGAAAACCGTAAAGTTTATGGATATTGGTGGTAAGTTCTTAGATGCTAGTGGATCGATTCCTAAAGATATTATGCCCGACCAACTTCACCTAAGTGAAAAGGGTTATGAAATTTGGGCAAATGCAGTTGAGGGCGTGATTACTTCAATGCTCAAAGGTGACCAAGCCAAGGCTGTCGAGCCAGCGAAGACGGTGAAGAAAGTGGAGCCTACTACTCCAGCTAAGCCTGTTACTAATACCCCAGAGCCAGCGAAAACGGTGAAGAAAGTGGAGCCTACTACTCCAGCTAAGCCTGTTACTAATACCCCAGAGCCAGCGAAAACGGTAAAGAAAGTGGAGCCTACTACTCCAGCTAAGCCTGTTACTGGTACCCCAGAGCCAGCGAAGACGGTAAAGAAAGTGGAAACAACTACTCCAGCTAAGCCTGTTACTGGTACCCCAGAGCCAGCGAAGACGGTGAAGAAAGTGGAGCCAACTCCTGCTCCCAAGACTCCAGAACCAGTTAAAGAAACCAAGAAGGTTGAAATACTTCCTGCAGTTAAAGCGCCTGCAAAGGCTTCTGGGACTGTTGTAAAAGAAGAAATTGTTGAAGTGAAGAAATCGCCAATTAGGGATTTTTTCAGGAAGTTGTTCAATCGATAACGAATGATTAAAAAGTAAGCCGGGGTCTCTTATGATTAAGAGGCCCCGGCTTTTTTATTTCTTGTTCGTTGTTAAAACTGAAGCTTCAGCTTGCCTAAGCGATCTACGGTTTCTTGCATTAGTGCATCTTCTTCTGCTTCGGTTGTTGCGATGTAGGTGACCGAAAAACGCAGGAAAGAGCCTGCATCATCCCAAGGAACGCAGCACACCGATTGCTCGGTAATAAGAAATTGAGATGCTGCTTCAGCGTTAGCAAAGCTTTGGCCAATGCAACCTTTTGGCGATTTCGTATAGAGGAAGTAAGTTCCCTTTGGCATCGTTGCATTAAAGCCAACTTGGCTAAGGGCATCGACTAATTTCTTAAGTCTTCTGCGATATTTTTCTCGAACCTGTTCCCCTATTTCTGGATGCCTTAGGGCTTCAGATGCAGCTTGTTGAATTGCCATAAACTGACCAGAATCGCAGTTATCTTTAACATCGGCATAGGCTTGCACAATTTTAGAATGACCTGCGACGAAACCAAGTCGCCAGCCAATCATATTGAAACCTTTGCTCATTGAATGAACTTCAACGCCCACTTCCTTGGCGCCTTCAACTTGCAAAAAGCTGAGGGGGTTGCCATCGTAGGAAAGGAGAATATGGGCAGCATCTTGAACCACAATGATTTTATTCTTATGAGCAAAGTCGATTACTTTTTTGTAAAAATCTCGGGTTGCAACTTGGCCAGTTGGACTGTTGGGATAATTGATCACAAGAAGCTTGGCTTTTTCACAAACATCTTTTGGGATGTTGTCGAGGTCGGGGAAGAAATTGTTTTCAGCAAGAAGAGGAAGCTTGTGAACTTTCCCGCCATAGTATTCGGTATGGGTTCCTGCAACGGGGTATCCGGGAACGGTCATAAGAGTAACATCGCCTGGGTTGATAAAGACAGCGGGAAGCATAGCATAGGCAGGTTTAGAGCCAATGCAGTGATTAACTTCAGTGACCGGGTCGAGAGTAACATTGAAAACTTTTTGCATAAAGCCAGCAGCGGCTTCTTTATAAGCAGCTATGCCATTATCTGCATAACCCCGGTTTTCAACTTTATCGACTTCGCGTTTGAGAAAATCGCGTACTAGGGGGTGGGCCATATCATCGTTTTCGCCAATACCGAAGTCGAGCAATTTTCGTTCGGGGTGAGCAGTAAGTGCAGCTCGCTTGGCCCGTTTGATTTTTTCAAACTTATAAATTGTGGTAGATTTGCCATAATTAGCACCGCCAATACGGTCTGCAAAGAGTGACTGAAACCAAGGGTCTGAATTGCTCATAATGCCTCTGCTTTTAAAATCTTTATGAAATACAGGGTTTAGGCAAAATTGCCTATCCTCTGCCAAAAGGGATTCTTTTGCCACTAGATAACTGATAGTGACTGAAATAGCTCCCTTGCAATAGAATAACGAAGAATGTGAGGTTCGCCCAGTTTCTCTATTAAATAAATGTGAAAAAAATGGCATTGAACTCGGCTGATAAAAATACCGTTGAAGCTTGCCTTGACCGTTATCCGGGTGCGTGGAATCATTTCGTTAATGAAAATATTAATTTAGTCTACCACACCATACATCATTCCGCATACCGTTTGGGTTATAAGATTACCTTTGAAGATGTAGAAGATATAGCGTCTGAAATTTTTCTTGAGGTTTTGAAAAATAACCTTGCCTTCATGCAAGCATATCGGGGTGAAAGTAAACTTTCCACTTACCTTTGTGTTTTGGCACAACGAACTGCGGTAAGAGAAATTGCAAAACGAGTTCACTATACTAAGTCTCATTTTCCGCTTGGTGACCAAGATATACCAACCCAAACTAGCGACCAAGTTTTTAACAAAAGGTTGGATCTAAAAGAAGCGATATCTCAACTCCAATTCCCTGAAAGAAAAATTGTTAGTTTATTTTATTTAGAAGGTTATAGTTATAAAAGTATTAGTGAAGAATTAGGTATTGCAATGAATTCTATAGGGCCCATCCTTACGAAGGCTAGGCTACAATTGAAATTTTTACTTGGATAAGATTTATACAAAATCAATAAGTTAGGGTGCGAGTCCACGAGTTCTTTGAATTGCAGTTCCTTGGTCGGGTGCCCACTTAGCAAGATCAAATCCAGGCAGAGTAGAGAGATCATTTCGGCTGAACAAACGATCTGCTCGTTCAGGAGTAACGGTAGTAACTTGCATATCATTTAAGCGCAAAACCATTTCCATTTTTTCTTCGGGCCAAATGATTTTAATGCGTTGTGGAAGAACGGCCCCGGTCTCCTTGCTTACCTGCACTTCATAAACCGTTGCGGTGCAAATTTCTTTGCCCTGACCATCTCGCAAGATATGGCCCGCTACTTGATACTTTCCTTGCGCAATAGCCTTGCGCGCAAACAGAGTCGATTTACGAACCTGCTTCCCTTGATAAAGTGCAACCGGTTCGATCAATTCAATATTCTGCTGGTTAACCTTCACTTCATATTGTTTAGAAGGATCATATTCCCCCATTCCCAATGCGCTTACAATCATCTCTGGATGGAAAGGGAAAGGCAAGCGAACATTGCCTCGGTCGAGATCTTCGTAATTGCAATGGAATACATAGGGAACGGGTTCAACTTTGCTAATCCAATACCAGAATTCATTATTGTTGGAACCAATATCAATAGCAGGTTGGCCTATAACCTTAGCTTTAAGCCTGAAGTTTCGGGGTTTTTGACAGACCATAAGCCCATCAAGGCCCGGAGCTGTTTGATTACCTTGCTTGGCATCTATTGCAACTTGATTGCATTGGATGGCCTGAACTCGAGATCCATTGTTATTTAAATAAGCAACCAGTTGTTGTGCAGTTGGAGTTTCGGAAGTTCCTGCTCGTGTTTGATCACGGTCTCTTAGGCCAGGCCAACTGTTGCACCCAAGGCAAAAAGCCAGAAAAGCAAAACAAGTTGAGTTTTTTAGCAGGTTCATAATTTCTCCAGTATGGTTAGGTTTAATCCCAACCCAGAAGTACCATTACTTCTTCTTGAACTTTATCCAACTCTGATTCGGTAAGCTTGGTGTGAAGAACCAAATGATCAACATTGGTTTTCGGACACCGAAGAGTCAATTGTTCCATAGCTCCGAAGTCATCAGTTTTAAGCAATTTCAATTTTCGTTTCCGAACTAACATCAAACCAATTATATACCTAAAGTTTTGTTGTTTGGGGTCATCTTGCCCTTCGAGTCGAATAAAGCAATCCATAAGAAGGCTTTCATCAACTGGGAAAGGTTTTTTAGTGATTAAGTCTCTGATTTTACCTTTCCAGAGAGAAAAACAAGCTTCGGGTGGCCCAGGCCAACTTTCTTCAGAATAATCCCTACGAATCAACTTTCCGCTTTCTTCGACAAGAACGCTATATACGGTTTCTCCCGCAACTAAGATTCTGCCACTCAATGCACACTTGCGTGTATTGGGTTGAACTTCGTATTCGACCATCGCACGCTGTACCTCATCATCGTATCGGCAAAGGGCTTCAAACCTCAACGATGAAAATGAATAAGAGGGAAACAATATTGAAACAGAACGCCACTTTTAGCGACTAGGAAATATGTAAGGGATCGTTGATCCTTAATCCATAACCTTTTGCAATTCCGCATTGATTTCGGATTGGGTTTCTTCGCCCCATCCGAGCAAGTTCATACGAACAATACCTTTGGCATCCAATACCAAAACCTTGGGAGTAGATTCAAGACCATAACTGGTTCTGAGGCCACTGCCATTAAGCACGGGGAAATTAATTTTGTAGGTTTCGGCCTGTTTCTTGACTAAATCGTTATCTTCTAAAACGCTCATACCTAAAACGGTGACTGATTCGCCATACTTTAGCTGCATTGCTTTGGTGAATTCAAGAATTTCAGGAGAAAGGGGAGATTTTGGATTATAGAAGACCATCAGAATAGTTTTGCCTTCCATCCTTGCCAAGCGAACGGATTCTTGTTTTAACATATTTTGGGCGATAAAATCGGGGGCCTTTAGGCCTAGCTTAGCAACCTGAAGGCTGGTTGCAGAAACTGGAACAATTACCGGTCCAGTATTTTCTCCCTTTAGCGTTGCTTCTAATCTCTTCGTTGTATGGGTAATCGCATCGCGATAAGGAGTTTGGCTCATTAATTCCAATTGTGCTTTAATCTGCTTGATAAGTGCTTTGGTCTGGTTAGTGTACTTACCAATATCTTGGGAATAACCATTTGCAGAGTCGCGGAAATTTTGAGCCAGCCTTATTTCCTTTTTACGGTCTTCAAATAATTGACCCGGGTACACCAAACTCGTTTCTAATTCATAGCGCATTGTGCTTTTGTGCGATGCTTCATTGTGAGCAGGATCCTTTATTTCAATTGTTCGCTCTAGCTTTTGTGCAACTCCAAGTTGAGTGTTCAGCCAAACTGTATCCACTCGCTTCCAAGCTTGTCGGTCGGCGCGTGTTTTAACCCAATCGTCGGTTTGTTGTATTCCGATTAATTTTAAGCATTTGACTCCTTGAGACATTTCCACCCCTGCGACAGTCCAAACGCAAATAGGTCTGCCTTCTTCGGTGGTTTCCCAAGTGGATTTTTTTATTAAAGGCAATTCGATAATGCCACCCCATTCAATAGTAGGTGGGCCTTCAAGAGGGATTTGGCCAAGGTTACTACCGTTCATAACTTTGCCGTTCGAACTACAAATAAAAGTTTCTAAACGAATCGAGGTTGCAGGCGGATCAGAGCTAACCGGTGGGAAAGGTGCAGGGTTACTGCGTTGTTTTAAGACAGTCAAGCAGGCAACTTTAAAGTTATTCTTATCGCTATCTAAAATTAAAGCCCGAGTTTCAACCCGATAAGAGCGTTGGAACTGAACTCTAGTCGATTTTTCTTCTTCTATAAATAATCCGCGATACAGTAATTCTTGAGAGGATTGTAAACGAATATTTAAATTCCCTGATATCTGCAATGCCTTGGCAGACTGCCCTTCGCCTGTTTGGATTTCTTCTGGCTGAACTTCAGTTACTTGAGCAAAAGTCAAGCTAGCGGAAAGAAAAAAGAGTGAAAGCACAGTGGCATCCTCTGGCGAAATAGTATTAAAATTACTTAGACAAAACCCAAGGTTATGCGTCGTAACGACGCGGATTATAACAAGGTGCCCGATTCTCACAAGGTTGGTTTGCGAGTCACTCGCCTGATTTTTCCCACAAATTAAGCGAATAACGATTATTAAATTGAGTTTGGCAAAAGGAGATAAGTTAAGTTGAATTGTGTGTTTTTGAAGGGGTGGGAAGCTTGGGAGATAATCCTTTGCTTCCATTACTGCAAATTACCTAGTTTCGAATATTCAATGCTTTTTTATTCCACCACTTTAGGTAAGCTATCCTTAGTGCCTTTTAAGACTCGTTCCTTTATCTTGTTTTTTTAGGGAGAGTTGCCTTGCTGGGATTGTTCTTCGTAGTTTTGATTACTTGGTTCACCATCACAGTTGTGAGTGGTGGTTTTTCTCACTTCTTTCAAGGTAGAATTTATAGCGAACCCACCAGTGGTTTTCTTTGGCGTGCCCCCGCTGCTGGCGCTGCAATTACTTTAAGCATTGTTATTTGGATGGCGTTCGATTTTGGTTCCCCCGGAATTTACCGACCTATTCACGAACTTCAGGCCTACACACCTGATAATAAAAATAATAAATTGAAACCAGATGAAGGTGGCGCTTATCCTTCGATGACGGTAACTAAACCAGATGGCAAAAAAGAAGTTTACCTAAAACAATCTGGTACTCGCCTAGAATACAAATCAAAAACTAATTTGCCTATGCCTTCTACCCCAATTCAGATCGAAGTTGAAGAAGATGGCAAGGTATCAGTTTTCAAACCAGAAAAAGATGCAAAAGGGAATTACTTGCGTAGGGTTGGCCAGTCGTTAATTTACAAAGATGAGCGCAATAGGCAGATGATAGAAGGTGGTTTTGGAGCTTTAGTGATCAGTCGTCCTGGGGCCAATTTCTTGGTAATTTGCCTGCATTTACTCCATTTGTTGGCTTGGTTTGGAGCCCTTTGGTTTCTCTATGAATTTCAACCCTTACACGCCTTTGGCCTAAGTGCAGCGTTTTGCCTGCTGGTGACTTTGTTCTTTCTACCCCCTATTCTTACTTATGCAGAAACCGTATCAAAGGCTCGAACAAAACCCGAATCTACCGCGGTTCCGCAAAAACCTTCTTGAACCCTTTAAGGATTTCCTATGACCTTATCCCGTATTTCCATACTGGAAAAACTTCGACATCAAGTTTCTCAAGGGATCCCCATCGTTGGTGGGGGTGCAGGAACAGGGTTAAGCGCAAAGTGTGAAGAAGCTGGCGGCATCGACCTGATCATCATTTATAATTCGGGTCGATTTCGTATGGCTGGGCGTGGTTCTCTTGCTGGTATGTTACCCTTTGGTAATGCGAATCAAATAGTAAAGGAAATGGCGTACGAAGTTCTTACCGCAGTAAAACATACCCCAGTTCTTGCGGGTGTTTGTGCTACCGATCCCTTTATGCTGCGGGATCAATTTCTTCGCGAGCTAAAAGAGTTGGGGTTTGCAGGAATTCAAAACTTCCCCACGGTTGGATTAATTGATGGTTTGATGCGCGAAAATCTAGAAGAAACTGGGATGAGTTACAGCCTCGAAGTTGAATGCGTTGCGGCAGCTCGAAAAATGGAACTTCTAACAACACCCTACGCCTTTAATGTTGAAGAAGCAAAACAAATGACGATGGCGGGCGCCGATATTGTGGTTGCCCATATGGGCCTTACCACCAAGGGAGCAATCGGAGCTAAGACCGCTAAATCGCTTGAAACAAGTGCTAAAGAAGTAAAAGCAATCGCCCAAGCCTGCAAGGCAATCAGGCCGGAAGTTCTGGTGCTTTGTCACGGTGGCCCTATTGCTATGCCAGAAGATGCCCAATTTATTCTTGATAAAGTCAAAGAAGTCGATGGGTTTTATGGTGCCAGTTCTATGGAACGCTTGCCCGTTGAAGAAGCCATTTCAAATCAGACCAAAAGCTTTAAGCAAATGAAGTTTGGGAAGATATAAAGTTAAGGAAGTAGTGATTGCCTAGCAGCGGTTCTAGGCCCTGTCATCAGAATTTTGAATCTGGTAAATTACAATGTTGGTCGGTTCAATAACTGCATAGCAGCAATTGCAGCCCCTGTAATGCCAGCATTATTTCCTAAGGTTGCGAAACAAATACTATCGCCCTGGGCACATTGTTTAAAAGCCTGATCTTTAACAAACCAGCGGATACGATTAAGAAAATCGTCACCTGCTGCAATCATTCCGCCCCCTAGAACAACTTTTTCTGGATCAAAAAAATGCAGAATGTTTATGATTCCAAGGGCAAGCGCTGAAGATGTTTGTTCTACCAAGCGGTTTGCAAGTGGGTCGCCATTAACAGCGGCATCAAAGACATGCTTGCAAGATAAAGTTTTATTTTGAGCAGGTTCGTGGAGGTCAGAAATTTTATTGAAGTCTTCCGCAAGAGCTTCGTAGGCGCGTTTCAAAACAGAAGTAGCACCTGCATAAGCTTCTAAACAGCCAAAATGCCCACAAGAACAAGGCCTTGGCCTGCTCATTTCAATGCGCATATGTCCGATCTCTCCTGCCAACCCGTGCCTACCTTCGATGAGTTTGCCCTGATGGACTAATCCGCCACCTATTCCAGTGCCTAAGGTAAGAAACGCCATACTTTCAGCGTCTTTCCCTGCGCCATACCAAGCTTCGCCTAGTGCCGCAGCATTTGCATCGTTTAAGAAAGCAATGGGTTTATTGAAAATAGATGCAAGCTTTGTTTTAACCGAAACATTTTTCCAATCTGCAAGATTGACCGCATCGATAATAATGCCGTTCTTTAAATCAATAATCCCCGGGACAGCGGCGCCAATCGCTTTGATAGAATCAAAGTTAAGAGCGGATTTTTCGACGCAGGTGCGTAATGCTTTTTCCATAAGAGCAAGGCCAGCAACGGGCCCAGCATCTTTATTGGTGGGTTCGGTATGAGTTTGAATCAATTCCCCGGTAGAGGAAAGGATGCCAGTTTTCATACCAGTTCCGCCAACATCCAACCCAAGGTAGTAATCAACAGTGTTCATTGAAAGCATCGTATCGGAAATAAAAGGTTAAGTGGAGATGAAATTTGAAGAAATAAAAAAGGCAGGGGAGTCGTTCCCCCGCCTTAATAATTGGAATCGTAATTATAATCATCGGATTAATGATTTAATAAAAACTCGTTACTATTTAAAAGTGCCCAGAAAAGATCTTGGTAAGGTGCAACGGGGTCTTTATCTTTAATCCGCATTAGAAGCTTATCTTTCACCTTTGCCATATCAGCGGGCTTTGCAGGGCGATTAAGTGTCGCAAGAAACAAATCGTTGATAATTCCGTTAGGGTTACCTTTGTTTTTAGTTACCGCCATAGAAACGGTACCCTTATCTTTACGGGCGATGGCATCGTTAATATCTTTACCATTCATCATAAGCAAAGCTTGAACAACGGTACCATTGAAGTTCACTTCGTTTCCTTCGTCATCGCCGAAGTTGCTAACTAATTTGCTAAGCCAGGAGGTCCGAAGGTTTTTCTTGACGTCTTTGCTTTCGGAAGCTTCAGCACGAGTGGAAACCATCAAAGATTCGAAAAGCTGTTCAGGGCTCATCGATTTTAAAAGCATTCTACTAAACAAGCCTTCAACTTCGGGCTTATCGTTGGTGCGGTTTGCAACAAAGGTAAGGTTGTAGGCATTGCTGTTACAAATCCAGCGTATAAGTTTCTTCAAATCATAGTTGTAATTCTTGAAGCTGGAAGAAAGCTCTGCAAGAAGTTCTGGGTTCGTAGGAACATTTTGGTCATTGAAGTCATCAATAGGGGCGGTGAAACCTCTACCAAAGAAAACACCCCACATACGGTTCACTGCAGATTTGGGGAAGTTTTCGTGTTCTAAAATAAACGAAGCAAGCTGCTCTCTTCTTGGTGAAGAAGGAGAAAGTTTCTTATCTTCCATAAAAACAGCTTTGGTAGGTAGAATCACACCATTTCGTTTTTCAAAGAAAATAATCCCATCGCTGTTAGCATTCGTATTTTCCCTTAGGCCAAGCATCGGAAGGGTCATCGCCCTATTTGCAGTTTCGGCAGGTGGAGTGCCTTCGCGTTCAACTTGACGAAGGAAAGCATTAATGCCCCAGAAATGTTTTTGTGTGATGGAATTATTAAAAGGATGATCGTGGCATTGAGCACATTGCATCTGAATGCCAAGGAATAACCTAGTAATGCGTGAAGTGATGGGGACCATCTCAAACTCGCCTTCCTGACTTTTCTTAGGAGCAGGGGTTTTTTCGCCTAAATGTGCAAGAATAAAATTGACCGCAGCATTTTCTGTGTTCTTGCCTGACGCGGTAATAACTTCTTTCATTAGTTCGTGGTAGCCACGGTTCTGAGCAAATTGATCTTCAAGCCAAACAGCCATCTCTTCGTGATACTTGCCCTTACCAAATACCCCAGAACGGGTCAAAAACCAGTTGGTAAAGTGATTTGCCCAATGACGGGGGTAATCTTCACCAGCAAGGAGGTCTTCGATAACTTGCGACCTTCTGCTTGCTTGCGGATACTTCATATACTTAATTATTTCTTCGGGGCTTGCAATTCTACCCACAACATCTAGCGACACCCTGCGAATAAATTCGTACTCATCTATGAAACCAGAAGGCACAATTTTATTTTCTTTCCACGAAGATTCTAGCTTTTGATTAATCGACTTCACCACTTGCTCGGTGATTTGCTTTTCTTCGGGAGTTTTGCCTACGATTATTAATTTTGGAAAGGTTGGATACGGTGGAAGAGGAGCAGTTTTTTCAACTTTCTCTTCGGGTTCCTTTTCTTTAGCATCTTTTGCTTTGGTATCTTTTTCTTTTACATCTTCTTTAACTGCTTGCTTTTTGGTTTCTTTTTCTTGGCCTAGGGTAAGGCTTGGCATAAGATAAAAGCCGGTTACAACTGCTCCCACAGCAATGAAGCTTCGTAGGGAAATTCTAAGAGCGAGAGTTTTCATAGCCATTGATTTAATCCTTATGGTTGAGTTGTGCCTAAAACTAGTCGCACAACCTACTTAAATTATTACACTTATAATACCAATAAACAACTGAAAACGCAAAAGACCTGAAGTAATTTTCACGCTTTCTTGAAAAGATTACTTTGAGTTCGGACCGGCTTACCCGATTACAGCATCTGCCAACTACCGAACACTGGGTTTAGCTGCGTATTGCAATGTCATCCCAAGATGATTCTAGTCCGCTGTCGCAGTACGCTTTCCAATCCGCGATGTCCTCCCAAGCGTGAAAAAGCGACGGCCTCGATTTCAGAACATACCCGATCCCGCTGCTCGGTTGACCGCCTTGTTTGGCGTCTGCCACACAGCCTGACCTTGGGGCTACTTAGCCGGCTTCCCTTTGCCATTGACCTGACCAATACCTTTAGCGGCCTGCAGTCGATGGACTTGCGCAACAAGTTGAGGACCGTGAACCCCATTCTTGGCGAGCGCACTGACCTGTTTCCCGATCCCCTTGCTGCCCTGTCCTGCAAAAGCAGGTGGCCCCTTCACCCCGCCAGGCGCGGCCAACGCTACCGTGGGTACTACCGCACACAGGAGAGCGACGCAGAGGCAACAAATTTTTCTCATGTTATGATCTCCGAGCGAGCGATAATGAAAGTTGTGGGACAGCCCGCATTTTGTCCCGATACCGATCGGCCTCGAATCCCCCTGTGAGACAATAAGGCCAAAGCTATCTGAATATAGGCTAGCGACAAAATCTTGCTATTCTTCTGCCAAACCTTGTGTTAGTTGGTAATTTAGTCGTTGTTGAATTAACGAAAGTTCCCTTTTTTCTCTAGATGGTTTGCAAATGACGCTAAATCTTGAAAAAGTCCGAGTTTATGCAACTAATGCCTCAAACCGCGAACTCTTAGACCGCGTTACTGTGTTTAAATCCGGTATGGAACCCAATGCTCTAACCATTATTCACCAGGAACTACGCCATCGGGGGGTTACTCAAACCCAAATTCAAGACCACGAAACCCTACTTGAACCTCTAGTTATTCGTGGCCCCGAAGGGATGCCAAGAATCTGTAAAAAGTGTAGTTTACCTGCAATTTCTTGCGAATGGGGCTGGCTCAAGGTGTTTGGATTTATCCCAATCCTGCCGTGGAAAAATCTGTTTTGCGAAGATCACAAAAAACCGTAATCCCCTTCATAAGGCCTAGCTTAGCCAAACCTCTAACTCTCTAAGGTGTTCAAACACTTAAAATCCTTATTTTACCGTTATACAAGTTGGTTTATTTACCCCAAGGCAGCCCCGCAATCAAGAGGTTGGTACGCTTTGGGGCTGCTTGATTGTGTAATTTATTAAAATGATAAGGAAAATAAACCAAGCCCAACCGACTGCGTTCGGTGAGAACTCTTGTTTGTGTGTTTATAAATAAAAGATTCGGAAAAGCAGCCCCGCAATCAAGAGGTGGCTGGGCTTTGGGGGCTTCACAACTGCATAAGTCCTCTTTGATTTAGAAGACAAATTTAAAAAGATATAAAAGTTTTGATTTTTGTAGGACTTACGCAGTTGCCCATAATTTGGTTGTTTAGGCAGTTTTCATCTTTTTCTGATCATCCTGTCTTTCCCAAATTCCACCCGAATAGGGGCGATTTAGTTCCAACTGCGTAACTCCTATTTTGTTAAAAGTAGGGTATTAAAACAACTAAAGACAACTTCTTTAGTTCAAAGAAGCTGTCTTTATAAAAACTAATAGTGTGTTTTTAGGCTTTAAGAACCGCATCGACATCGGCCTGAACTATTTGTGTGGAAGGCTTGTCAATTTCCTGACTTAGCCAACTCATAACCGTAGGGGTATAAGGAAGCTGGCCTTTAGCAAGCATAGCCTTAAGCCTGTTTACTTTACGAACTCTTTCCTTGTTCTTTTTGAAGCCGTTTTCAATCCTAGAGCGGCGTTGATCCATCTTTTGCAAAGTTTTGCGAAGTTTACGGGATTCTCCCATTTTCGGCCTCGTCCTAAAACATAGAAATAACTGATCAAAATAGCTTATATAACAAGGATATTAAGATTTCGGTGCAATGGCTAGGGGTTGGCTTTTCTTATACCGCGCTAAAGAAGCTTCCTTCGCCCCAATTTGCTTTTCAAACCCTTGAACTTTAACAGTTATAGTTGAAACTAAAGCCGCTGCAGCAGGTAAAGCCTTCTGCAAGGCATCTATCTGCTTAGGCAAGGCAGGAACGAGAGGTTGTGCTGCCAAAAGCGTCGTTTGCGCGGCCTTAAGGCTTGTAGCTATTACAGCAAGTGCAGCGGTTTTTTCTTCAACCGCCTTCTTCTTAACAGGCACATCAAGCTTGTTTTTTTCGAGTTGTTCTAATGCAACTTGTGCGTTTTTTGCAGCCAACGCATCTAGCTTATTTTTATCGGATTGATCCTTAAGCGTTTTGCCAGTTTCCGTGCTTTTAATTACTAAAGCTTCCGATGCCTTTAAATCAATTGCGGCTTTGGCTTGTAGAGCGGTTAACGAGGTCTGTTCGGTAGTAAGAATTTTAATTTTTGCAGGTAAATCTGTAACATTAAGGGTTGCATCTGCAAGATTTTTTTGCGCAGCTGATATATCAACCTTTAACTTCACATCTTGATTAGTAGCATTCGTTAACTCAACTTTAGACTTTTCTAATTCAACCTTTAATGCAGCAATTTCCTTGGTAGAAAACTCAACCCGATCTTTGAGCGAGGGAGGATTACTAGGAAGCAAATCGAATTTCTTACCAGTGGCAAGATAATAAGCGTGAACATTTCCATTCCAGTCGCCTACAAATGCAACTTGTGCATTTTCCGAAACTGCAACTCGAAGTGCTAGGTCGGTTAAGGGTTCTAGCGTAATAATAGCAGTGCCATCGCTTTTCCAAGATTTAGCGGATTTATCTCTGCCACTGGTAACAATGGTGCCATCGCGATGAAAAAATAAACCTTGGGCCCCACCTGGATGAGCAGGAATCGACTTGACCACG